>Ga0310811_10000427_pt1 | contig 56483 bp, 52 predicted proteins | sample YCmetagenome_FD_207642 | JGI IMG/M metagenome (GOLD analysis project Ga0310811, IMG submission 207642) | Soil microbial communities from experimental microcosm in Duke University, North Carolina, United States - YC | ecosystem: Engineered > Artificial ecosystem > Soil microcosm > Unclassified ... | reverse complement strand
GCTGCAGAACATCCAAGCGCGCCAGGGATCTCCGGTAAATATGTTGCCCGATTTGAGCGAGCCACGCTGCAGTGCGAATCGCTCATCGGCGCAGCTTCACAAGCTCCGACTACCGCCGCGCTAGACTTCGGTTCCGCCCGTTGCCGGAATCGAACCGTGGAAACCTTTCAATGGATCATCGTGCTGCTGATCGCGGCAGCGTTCCTTGCCGAGCTTGCCCGTAGGATCGGCGCCCCCTACCCCACGCTGCTCGCGCTCGGCGGCGCCGGTATTGCCTTCCTGCCCGAAGCCCCACGATGGACGTTGGACCCGCAGCTCGCCTTGACCTTGTTCGTCGCCCCCGTCTTGCTCGATGCGGCTTACGACGCGTCGCCTCGCGACCTTCGCGCAAACTGGCGCCCGGTGGCCGGGCTCGTGATCGCGGCCGTGGGCACGACGGTAGTGGGCGTCGCGCTCGTCTGCCATTGGCTGGTGCCGGATATGCCATGGGTCGTGGCGGTCGCCCTTGGCGCGATCGTTGCACCGCCGGACGCCGCCGCCGCGACAGCCGTCATGCGTCAGGTGCGACTGCCCCACCGCGTGCTGAGCATCTTGGAGGGCGAGAGCCTTTTGAACGACGCCAGCGCGCTGTTCATTTACCGTTTGGCGTTGCTCGCGGTGACTGCGGGACATCTGACGCTGCGCGACTACTTGCCCATATTCATGTTGACGGTGTTCGGCAGCGTCGCGGTGGGGATCGCTTTGGGGTTCGTCCTGCGGCCGATCACCATCGCGCCAGAGCATGTTCCCACGTCGTTGATTTTGCAGTTTGCGGTCACGTTCGGCGTCTGGATCCTCGCCGAAAGAATCGGTCTTTCCGGCATTTTGACGATGGTGGCGTTCGCCATGACCATCGCCCGCGGCGGCGGGCCGCGCATCCCCGCGCGAATGCGCGTGTCCATTCTCACCGTGTGGGAGACAGCCGTCTTCGTCCTGAACGCATTGGCCTTCGTGTTGATCGGCATGCAACTGCGCCCGATTTGGGAGCGCTTGGGCAGCGGCGCATCGCGCATGGAAGCGGTACTCGTCGCCCTGGTCGTGCTCGGCGTCGTCATCGCCACGCGATTCTTGTGGGTCATGACTTACAGTGCGAGGGTCATCCGCCAAAACAGGAACCTCGACGCGGCGAGACGCGCGAAGCGGTCGTGGGGCGGCGGCCTCGTGGTTTCTTGGGCGGGCATGCGAGGCATCGTCACGCTCGCCGCCGCGTTCGCCGTTCCGCAGACCCTACCCGACGGCTCGCCGTTCCCTTACCGCGACCTCATCGTGTTATGCGCGTTCGTCGTCGTAATCGGCACGCTCGTGGTTCAAGGGCTCACGATGAAGCCGATCATTCGTTTGCTGAGCTTGTCGGACGACAACCCCGTTTCCGCCGAGGTACGGGCCGGGCGGACGTTGATTTACGAAGCGTTGCTCGATTCGATCGAAGCCGACGACTCGCTTCACGCAAAACTGCTGCGCAAGGAGTACCAGGCCGTCATCGAACTGAACGCAGGCCCCGATCCCGCCGAGCCGTTGAATGAAGTGCCGGGCGGCCCGCTAAGAAGAGACGCCATTGCCGCGGCACGTAGCAAGGCGAGGGAACTGCTTGATCGGGAGGTGATCGGCGATCAGGCGTATCGCGTGCTCGTGCAAGAACTGGATTGGGCCGAGTTGTCCTCGGGGGGCGGGACGGTGGGGTAAAAAGAAAAAGCCCCACGAGTCCGAGAACTCGCGGGGCTTTGTCACCGCCTATTGGCGGAGACGGAGGGATTCGAACCCTCGATCCAGGTTTTGGCCCAGATGCTCCCTTAGCAGGGGAGTGCCTTCGACCTCTCGGCCACGTCTCCCAAACTGTTCGCTGCACCGGGAGGCAGTGCAACGAGACCAAGATAATAACGGGAACGGTTACGTAGGTCAAATCATGCGGCGCACTTTTTTTACCGCACCGCCTCCCGTTCGCACCGTCCCACCCGCCGCGACGGGCCGACGGCAGCGCCGCTCTTAGGCTTGATCGAGCTCGAACGCCTTGTGCAGCGCGCGCACGGCCAATTCCATGTACTTCTCGTCGATCAGCACCGAGATCTTGATTTCAGAGGTCGAGATCATCTGGATGTTGATGCCCTCTTCCGACAGCGTCCGGAACATCTTGCTCGCAATACCCACGTGCGAGCGCATGCCGACACCGACGACCGACACCTTCGACACGCGCGGATCGCCGACGATTTCCTCGGCATTCACATGGCCTTTCACGTGATTGACCAGAATGTCCATCGCGCGCTGATACTCGCCGCGACCGACCGTGAACGTGAAATCGGTCTTGCCGTGCACGCTCTGATTCTGAATGATCATGTCGACGTCGATGTTCGCATCGGCCACCGGGCCGAGGATCTGGTAGGCGATGCCGGGCTTGTCGGGCACGCCGCGCACGTGAATACGCGCTTCGTCGCGTTGAAACGCGATGCCGGAGATAACTGCTTTTTCCATGGTCTCGTCTTCTTCAAAAGTGATCAGCGTGCCCGATTTCATTTCATCCTCGAGCGGAATCATCGGGTCGGTCAGGCTCGACAGCACACGCGTCTTGACGCGATATTTGCCCGCGAATTCCACTGATCGAATCTGCAGCACCTTCGAACCGAGGCTCGCCATTTCAAGCATTTCCTCGAAGGTGACGCGATCGAGCCGACGCGCTTCCTCGACCACGCGCGGGTCGGTCGTATACACGCCGTCCACGTCAGTGAAGATCAGGCATTCGTCTGCTTCGAGCGCCGCCGCGACTGCCACCGCCGACGTGTCCGAACCGCCGCGGCCGAGCGTCGTAATGTGGCCTTCGGGATCCACCCCCTGGAAGCCCGTAATGACGACCACTTTGCCGGCATCGAGCTCGCGCATGACGCGCTCGTTGTCGATTTCGCTGATACGCGCTTTCGTGTACGCGCTGTCGGTCTTGATCGGCACTTGCCAGCCGGCGTAGCTCACGGCCTCCACGCCGATATCCTGCAGCGCGATCGACAAGAGGCCCACGCTGACTTGCTCGCCCGTGGCCGCAATGACGTCGAGTTCACGCGGACTCGGCTGGCTCGAAATCTCTTTCGCGAGACCGAGCAAGCGATTGGTTTCGCCCGACATCGCCGAAGGCACGACGACCATCTTGTGCCCGGCCTTGTGCCATTTCGCGATGCGCTTGGCGACGTTCTTGATGCGCTCGACCGAGCCCATCGAAGTACCGCCGTATTTGTGTACGATGAGTGCCATTGTCGTTCTGAACTGGAAGAGAAACCGCGCCGATGCGTCCGGAGCAGCGCCGCAAGACTGCCGTTCGGTCTCGCGGCCTCGTGAGCGCTACGACGACGAAAGATGGCTGCGAAAACGTGGGTGCAGCATGCGCGGATTTGCCCGGATGCGAAGCGCCTGCTGCGATTGCCTATCGCCGGCGCGGGTAGCGCGTGAATAGGCCACGGATGCGCGAAAAGCGCGCAAACGGCTGCGAAAGCGGATCGGGCGAGCCATCGAGCGTACTTGATCGAAGGCGAAAAGACAAGCCTATGGAACCACCGGCGTCAATCGGGCGCGACGCGAGAAAACGCGAGCCGGGCCGCCAGCGGCGCCGAGGGTCGCCCCGAGTCTTCCGCCATCAAGCGATCAGCAAATCCAAGCGCCATTCGAGCCGCCGGCGTTCGCCGTGTTGGCGCCACGCCGGCAAATCCCCCAGGGCCGCGCTATTCAGTCCGACGAGCGGCACGAAAAGCAGCGTGTCGCCGATGTAGATGAGTGGCACGTCGCGCTCCCAAGCAGGCACGCCGATTTCCTGAAACAAGTTCTTCAAAGTGCGCGCCGGACCGGCCGCCGCACGCTGCATGCGCTCGCCGCCGGTGCGCGCCCGCGCGTAAAGCGGCGCACTGGCGAGCAGCGCCGCGGGAACGGTGTCGGGACCGACATCGTCGTCTGCCGTCGGCACGAAAACGAGCGACCCGCGCCATTGAGGCAGATGCCACACCTGCTGGCCGCGCCAGGCCAGGCGCTCGGTGCGCTTCGCGGCGCGCGCCCCACTCAATCCGTCACCGTATGGGTCGTCGCCGACCGGCCCGTGCTCGGTGCTGGGCTGCAAGGCCCGGCCGCGCGGCGCCGCGCGTCGTCCCGTCGAAGAAGGCGGCTCCAACGCCCCCTTCTCCCAATAGATCTTGTCTCGATAGAGTCGCAACCGAGCGCCGCCATGCATGACGCTCAGGGCATGCCCGTCGCGCGCCTCACGCAATTGCCGCAGCATGTCGCCCAAACGCGCCGAGGACGGCGTGGGCAATGCCACGGAGCGGATCCAGACACGCAAGAGATTCGTCGCACGCGCATCGTCGAGCGCCATCAGCGACTTGCGCGACAGCGCGGCGCCTTCGTCCCGCCCGATCGTGCGCATGTCGATCCGCGCCAAATCGTCGAGCAGGCGCTGCGCCGTGGCCGCATGCCGAGCAGTCCTCGACAACGCGTCGCGAAATCCGGGGAACCGCGTCGCCAGCGTCGGCAACACCTCATGGCGCAGCGCATTGCGCGCGTAGCGCGTATCGGCGTTCGACTCGTCTTCGATCCAGCGCAAACCGCGCAAGTGCGCGTAACGCTCGAGCTGAGCGCGCAGCAAATGAAGAAAAGGCCGCACGCGCGGCGCCGCGGACGGTTCGTCGATACGCTGCGGCGCCATCGCCGCAAGCCCTGCAACGCCCGCGCCGCGCAGCAATTGCAGCAGCACGGTCTCGGCTTGGTCGTCGGCATGGTGCGCGAGCCACAGCGCCGCGGCGCCCTGCCGGGCGCACATGGCGTCGAGCGCGCGGTAGCGCGCGTCACGCGCGGCCGCTTCGATGCTTTCGCCGTTCTCCCGCCTAATGCGCACCTGCTCCGCATCGAACCGCACACCGAGCGCGCGCGCCGTCGCTTCGCAATGCGCGAGCCAGCGATCGGCGTTAGGGCTCAATCCATGATGGACGTGCAGCGCCATGCAACGCTTTACGCCGGCCACGCGAACGGCCGCATCGAGCAGCACGGTCGAGTCGAGCCCGCCGCTATAGGCGACGGCGACGACCGCGTCGGACGGGAGGCTGGAAAACACGCCGCCGAGCGCATCGAGAACGATGCGCTCGGCGGCGGAATCGACGGAAGTTTTCACGTCAGTGCGTGGGGATTGGGGCGGGACAAACGGGACGGCGGCGAGGCCCCGGCCACGGTTGCCCCTCCAGGCTGCTTACGCGCCCGGAAGCGATTCCTTGAACTTGCCGTAGGCCATGAGCCTCTCGAACCGGCGCTGCCGCAGGTCCGGCACGCTCATGCCTTGAAATTGGCGCAACGTGTCGGCCAACGCCCGACGCAGCAAGGCGGCCATGCCTTTCACGTCGCGGTGCGCGCCGCCGAGCGGCTCGTTCACGATCTTGTCGATCAGGCCGAGCGCCTTGAGCCGATGCGCCGTCAAGCCGAGCGCTTCCGCAGCCTCGGGGGCCTTCGCCGCGCTCTTCCACAAAATGGACGCGCAACCTTCCGGGGAAATGACCGAGTACGTCGAAAATTGAAGCATCAGGACGCTGTCGGCCACCGCGATGGCCAGCGCCCCGCCCGAGCCGCCCTCGCCGATGACCGTGGCGACGATCGGCGTCTTGAGCTCGGCCATGACGTACAGGTTGCGTCCGATCGCTTCGGACTGGCCACGCTCTTCCGCGCCCACGCCCGGATAGGCGCCCGGCGTGTCGATGAACGTGAAAATCGGCAGGCCGAACTTCTCGGCGAGCCGCATCAAGCGCTCGGCCTTGCGATAGCCTTCGGGACGCGGCATGCCGAAGTTGCGCGCCGCGCGCTCTTTGGTATCGCGGCCCTTTTGCTGGCCGATCACCATGCACGGATGGCCGTTGAACCGGGCCAGACCACCGACGATCGACAAATCGTCGGCGTACGCACGGTCGCCGTGCAGCTCATGAAAATCGGTAAACAGCTCGTTGACGTAATCGAGCGTGTACGGGCGCTGCGGATGTCGTGCGATTTGCGAAACCTGCCAGGGCGACAAGTTCGCGTACAGATCCTTCGTGAGCTGCTGGCTCTTCTTCGACAACCGCTCGATCTCTTCCGAAATATCGACCGCCGAATCGTCCTGCACGAAGCGCAATTCTTCGATCTTCGCTTCGAGCTCCGCGATGGGCTGTTCGAAATCCAGAAAGGTCGTCTTCATATGTTCGTTCCTAGAATCTTGCGGCAGCGCGTATTCTAACCGCCAGTGCCTGCGCCAGAATCGAGCGAAACTATCGACATAACGTTGCCAATAGCTCTACTCGACCACCCCATCGAGACTGCGCCACATATACCACGTCGCCACCGTTCGCCATGGCTCCCAGTTGGCCGCCACTTCTCGCGCCTCGCTGCGCGTGACCGGCTCGCCGCTGAAATAGTTGACACTGATGGCTCGGATCAGCCCCAGGTCGTCCAGCGGCAAAACGTCCGGGCGCGACAAATTGAAAATCAGGAACATCTCGGCCGTCCAGCGACCGATGCCGCGAATTTGGGTGAGCTCGGCGATGACCGCCTCGTCGTCCATCGACATCCATTTGTCGACGTGCAGCGCACCCGACACGAAGTGCTGTGCGAGATCGAGCAGATAGTCGGACTTGCGCTTGGACAGCCCGCAGGCAACGAGCTTCTCCTGCCCCAGTTTCCGGAACTGCTGAGGAGCGAGCTTGGGGCAAGCCGCTTCGATGCGCTCCCACACGGCCTGCGCGGCCTGCACGGAAATCTGCTGCCCGACGACCGAGCGCGCCAACGTGACGAATGGATCCGACCCGTTGACGAGATGCACGGGGCCGAACTTCGGGATAAGACGCTTCAAAATGCGGTCGCGCTTGACGAGATCCGCGCAAGCGCGATCCCAATAAGCGGGGCGCGTCACCGCCGGCTCCAAGCCGCCGATCTGCACGGGCACCGCCGCTTCCGCACGCTTGCCCGCGCGCGACTTGCGCACGATTTCGCCGTCGTCGCCCTCTCGGACCAGCGCTTGAATGTCGTCGGTCGATTCGGGCGCCGCGGCGCCGTTCATCTTGGTCGCACGCGCCGCTTTAGCCTTCGACTCGCCCGCCCCGCTCGATGCGCGCGCACCGGCGGATTGGGGCGAAGCCGGCCGCTTCGCGTTGACGGCGCGTTTAGCGGCCGCCTTGTCGTCCTTCTCAGCGGATGCCGCCGCTGCGGTCGCGCGCACGTCGCCCTTGCGACTAGCGCGCGCCGGCGCCTTTCTGGCCGTTGCCATCTTGCCTCCTGCCTGGCGAGTCGATCAGCGCGACGTGCGTTGCACGGTCGTCATACGCGGCGCCATTCGGTTAGCCCGCCCGGTTTGTCTTCAAGCGCAACACCGGCATCGAGCAACTGAGCCCGAATCCGGTCTGCCTCGGCGTAGTCTTTCGCTTGCTTGGCGGCCGCTCGCTCGGCGATCTTCGCTTCGATCGCGGCCGCATCAAGCCCTTGCGCGTCCAACGCGCCCGCCGCTTGTTGCAGGAACGAACGCGGCTCGCGGCCCAATATGCCCAAGGTGCCCGCCAGCGCGCGCAATTGACGCGCCAGGGCGGCATCGCCCGTGCGATTGACCTCGGTCGCGAGTTCGAACAGCACGGAGACCGCGACGGGCGTATTGAAGTCGTCGTTCATTGCCTCGCGGAAACGCCGCGCGTGCGCTTCGTTCCAATCGAGCGCGGCCGCGTCCGGCGCCACGTCCTTAAGCGCCGTGTACAGACGCGTCAGCGCGGCGCGCGCGTCGTCCAAATGGACGTCGCTGTAATTGAGCGGCGAGCGATAGTGCGCGCGCACAAGGAAAAACCGCACGACTTCCGGATCGTACTTCGCGAGCACTTCGCGAATGGTAAAGAAGTTGCCGAGCGACTTCGACATCTTCTCGTTGTCGATCTGCACGAACCCGTTGTGCATCCAATAATTGACGAACGTCTGGCCCGTCGCGCCCTCGCTCTGCGCAATCTCGTTCTCGTGGTGCGGAAACTGCAGATCCTGACCGCCGCCGTGCAGATCGAAATGCTCGCCCAGCAACGCGCAACCCATCGCCGAACATTCGATGTGCCAGCCCGGGCGGCCCGGACCGTAGTTCGAATCCCACGTGCAGTCGGCGGGCTCGCCCGCCTTCGCATGCTTCCACAGAACGAAATCGAGCGGGTCTTGCTTGGCGTCGTTCGCCGCGACCCGCTCGCCCGCGCGCAGATCCACGAGCGATTTGCCCGAGAGCGCGCCGTAGCGTGCGAACTTGCGCACGGCGTAATTCACGTCTCCGTCCGTCGCCTGATACGCATAGCCGTTCGCGACGAGCGTATCGATCATGCCGAGCATGTGGGGAATGTAGTCGGTCGCGCGCGGCTCGATGTCGGGACGCTGGACGCCGAGCGCATCGGCGTCCTCGTACATCGCGGCGATGTAGCGATCGGTGACGGCCTTGATGGTTTCGCCGTTCTCGACGGCCCGCCGAATGATCTTGTCGTCGACGTCGGTAATGTTGCGCACATAGGTCACGCGATAGCCGATCTCGCGCAGCCAGCGCTGCACGACGTCGAATACGACGAACAGGCGCGCGTGGCCGATATGGCAGTAGTCGTAGACGGTTATCCCGCAGACGTACATCCGCACCTCGCCTGCTCGGCGCGGCACGAAATCTTGCTTGTCACGCGCGAGCGTGTTGTAGATGCGCAGTGATTCCATAGAGAAGATGCGTGAGCCTGGAGCGATCCGCACTGGGCGACGCGCGTTTCGCGGCATTTCGCGATGAAGCGCAAACGGCTTGCGCGGTGCGAATGCCTTTGCGCCACGAATGCTTCGATGCGAGCGGCGCGAAAGGCGACCACGACTGGCGGAGGGCCGTTTGCCGTTCGAGGAAACCGGCAAACGTTTTGTTAGAATGGGCCGGAGTATAACACCCCGACTTGAGCCTATGAAACCTTCCAGCGGCCGCATGCACCGTACCGCGGCCCTCGCCGCAGCCTCCGTTTTCGGCCTTGCGCTCGCGGCATTCGCAAGCGTGACCGCGCATGCGCAAACGTCCCCGGCCGTGGCGGACGACACGCCGCAAATCGACGAATCGATCGCCGCTCGGAATTGGAGCGGCGCGCTCGCCGAACTCGACACGCGCATCGCTTCGCACCCGCGCGATGCGCAGGCGAAGTTCAAGCGCGGCACCGTCCTCGCGCGCCTGAATCGCGACGACGACGCCATCCGTCAGTTCACGGAATTGACGCAGACTTACCCCGAACTGCCCGAGCCCTACAACAACCTTGCCGCGCTCTATGCCAAGCATGGCCGCTACGAGGATGCCCGCACGGCGCTCGAAACGGCGGTGAAGGCCAACCCGAGCTACGGCCTCGCATACGAGAACCTGGGCGACCTGTACCTGCGCCTCGCCCAGCAATCGTACCGGCGCGCGCAAGGGCTTGGGCCGACGAGCGCGACGAGCGCACAGCGCGTGGCGGCGATCGACAAGATCGTGTCGCCGGCCGCGGCGGCGCCGGCGGCCAAGACGGTCGTCCGACCGAGCGCGCCGAAGCCCCCGGCGCTCAATTCGCCGAGCGTCGAATTCGGCGGCTCGAACGGTCTGTTCCCGGCCCAGCCTTACATCGCGCCGTCGCGCTGAGCACGGCTTCATTCGATTTCTCCCACGCTGAGGACACCCATGAAAAGCTTTTGGCTGGCGCTCGGCAGCGCCGCTCTGATCGCGAACGCTCCCGCTTTCGCGCAAACGACGCCCGCTGGTGCGCACCCGCAAGTGCTGCTCAAAACGACCGACGGCGACATCAAGGTCGAGCTCTATCCGAGCCAAGCCCCCAAGACCGTCGCCAACTTCCTCGAATACGTGAAATCCGGCCAGTACAGCGGCACGATCTTCCATCGCGTGATCAAAGGCTTCATGATTCAAGGCGGCGGCTACACCGCCAGCTACGCGGAAAAGCCGACGCGCGCGCCGATTCCGCTCGAAAGCCGTAACGGGCTGAAGAACGCCATGGGCACGATCGCCATGGCGCGCACGAGCGACCCGAACTCGGCCACCGCCCAGTTCTTCATCAACACCGTCGACAACGCCGGCCTAGACTTCCCGAACCCCGACGGCAACGGCTATGCCGTCTTCGGCAAAGTCGTGTCCGGCATGGACGTCGTCAAGAAGATCGAGGCGACGCCCACCACCACGCGCGGGCCGATGGCCGACGTGCCGCAGCAGCCGATCGTCATTCAGTCGGCCACCGTCGTTTCGCAATAACGCTATCCCCGCCGGCGTGCCGCGCGCACGCCGGCTTGGCACTTTAGAAAGGAACTCATCATGATCGAACTGCATACGAACCACGGCGTCATCAAGCTCGAACTCGACGCCGACAAGGCTCCGAAGTCGGTCGAAAACTTCGTCAATTACGTGAAGAAAGGCCACTACGACAACACCGTCTTTCACCGCGTCATCGACGGCTTCATGATTCAAGGCGGCGGTTTCGAGCCCGGCATGAAGCAAAAACCGACCGATGCGCCGATCGACAACGAGGCGAACAACGGCCTGAAGAACGTCAAAGGTTCGGTCGCCATGGCGCGGACGAACGATCCGCACTCGGCAACGGCCCAGTTCTTCATCAACGTCAACGACAACGACTTCCTCAATCACACGTCGCCCACGCCGCAAGGCTGGGGCTACGCAGTGTTCGGCCGCGTCGTCGACGGGATGGACGTGGTCGAGAAGATCAAAAAGGTGCAGACGGGTTCGAAGGGTTTCCATCAGGACGTGCCCCTCGACGATGTCGTCATCGAGAAAGCGGTCGTCGTCGATTGAATACGAGCGTCATCCGAGATGCCGGCATCTCGTCGCGGCAAGACACGGGGCCTCGCAACGTCGAGGCCAGCGTGCCGCACGAGCACGGCCGCACGCGCCCCCATGCGCCGCGGCCGCTCTTGCTCATCTCCGATTTGCATCTGAGCACATCGATCCCACGCACGGTCGATGCTTTCGAGCATTTCATCCGCGTCACGGCCGATAGCGCCGATTCGGTCTTCGTGCTCGGCGATCTATTCGAATATTGGATCGGCGACGACATGCTGAACGCCGATCCCTTCGCGGCGCGCATCGCGGCCCTACTGCATACGCTGTCGGAGCGCGGCATCGCGCTGTACGTGATGCACGGCAATCGCGATTTTTTGCTCGGCAAGCGGTTCATGCGGGCCGCGGGCGCCATCTGGCTGCCCGATCCGTTCGTGATGACGGCGTTCGGCGCGCGTATCGTCCTCGCGCACGGGGACGCACTGTGCTCGGCCGATCGCAAATATCAGGCGTTCCGGCGCATTGCGCGCTGGCGCGCGCTGCAACTGATGTTTCTCGCCTGGCCGTTCAGGTGGCGCAATGCGCTCGCGCAGCGCATGCGCGCGTCGAGCGAGGAAGGCCGCACCCGGCCGCCCTCGCCGCTTTACGACGTCACGCATGAAAGCGTCGAGGCGTTGTTCCGTGCAAGCCATACGACGACGATGATCCACGGGCATACGCACAAACCCGCTCGCCATCACGAGAGAGGCGGCACGCGCTGGGTGCTGCCCGATTGGGACCTAGACCACGGCACGCGCCGCGGCGGTTATTTGCGCATCGACGCCGAAGGCATCCACGCGCTCACGCTGGATTGACACGCCGCACGTTCGCGGGCGGCCTTGGCGCTTAGCCGTCGCTCTCGCGAACTTCGAGATCCACCGCGAGATCGGCCGGGGCCGCGCCTTGAATCGCGGCCGATAGACGCCGCAAGTCCACGGCCGCCCCCTCGACGCCCTGCAGCGCGTCGAGCTTCGCACCGAGGCTTTCCAGCGCGGCGACGATTTCATCCACGCGCTGGCTTTCCTTGGCCGCATGGTCGATCAGGCCGTGCAGCGCGAGCGATACGGGGTCTTCGGCGTTCGGCGTGATGCCGTAAGCGCAAAATCCGGCCCGCTCCGGCGTGCGCTTGACGTCCGCCGCCATGATCACGCGCGCCGGATTGCCCACGGCCGTGCCCCCCGCCGGCACCGGCTTCACGACGACGGCGTTCGAGCCGATCTTCGCATCGGCGCCGATCGTAAAACCGCCGAGCACCTTCGCCCCGGCGCCGACGATGACGCCGCGCTCGAGCGTGGGATGGCGCTTGGCCCCTCGCGTGAGCAGCGTGCCGCCGAGCGTCACGCCTTGGTAGATCGTGCAGTCGTCGCCGACTTCAGCTGTTTCTCCGATCACGACGCCCATCCCATGATCGATGAAGACGCGCCGCCCGACGGTCGCCCCCGGATGGATTTCGATGCCGGTCAGAAACCGGGCGATCTGCGAGATGAAGCGCCCGAGCCAGCGACGGCGCGCGCGCCAGCAAGCATGCGCGAGGCGGTGCAAAACGATTGCGTGAAACCCCGGGTAGCACGTGAGCACTTCCCAAGCACTGCGAGCGGCGGGATCCCGCTGACGGATCGTGGCAATGTCTTCGCGAAGTCTGTGGAGCATGGTGGGGGCTCGCTGAAATAATGCCGTGGGCTAGACGCGCCGACGGGCGCCTATATGACGTGCGGCGATTTCCTTATAACGGAGGCTTCGATTGTATGTGGAACATGTCAATCGTGCTGAAGCCGCCCAATCGCCCCTGCCCGAATGAGGGGCATTGCGCTGGGTCAAGCGAGGCCGCTCGCCCGCGCTCGCCGCCTAGGTCGAGGACGAATCGTCCTTGCCGTGCGCCTTGAGCAGAATGTGCTTGGCGATCCCGCGCACGATGTTGACCTCCTCACGTTCGAGCCCCGCGCGCGCAAACAGCCGCCGCAGCCGCGACATCAGCTTCTTCGGGTTCGCGGGGTCCAGAAACTGGAGGGCGATCAGCGCATTTTCGAGGTGAACGTACATGCGCTCGATGTCCTCGCTCGGGGCGCGAGCGCGGGCCGCCTCGTCGGCGAGCGCCGAACCGTCGGCGGCCTGCTCGTCCGCGTGCTCGTTCGCCTGCTCGTCGATGAGATATGCCATCCGCAGCTCGTAGGCGAGCACCTGCACGGCTTGGGAGAGATTAAGCGAACTGTAAGCCGGATTGGCCGGGATATGCGCGAGTGCGCTGCAGCGCTCGACGTGCTCGTTCGAGAGCCCCGTCCGCTCGTTGCCGAACACGAATGCGATATCGCCGCCCAAAGCATGGCTGCGCGCCTCGCCCGCCGCTTCGCGCGGCGCGAGCTGCGGAGGGCCGTATTCGCGCATGCGCGCGGTCAGCGCCACGGACCACGTGACGTTCGCCAAGGCATCGGCGATCGTCGGCACGATGCGGGCCGAGGCCAGCACGTCCTCCGCGCCGCTGGCCAAGGCGATGGCCTCGGGGTCGGTCTGCACATGGGCGACGCGAGGCGCGACGAGCACGAGCCGCGAAAACCCCATGGTCTTCAGCGCACGCGCCGCGGCGCCCACGTTGCCCGGATGACTGGGTTCGACGAGGACGAACAGGGTCGACGTAAAGCCGCCGCGCGGACCGGATGGACAGGTATGGACGGTAGCCGAGGGCGAGTGCGACATGGAGCGAATCAAGGTAGAGAAAGTCGAGGGGTTCGGCGAAATGAGGGGCGATGCACCGCCTGCCGCTATGGTAGCGCGCTCGCCGCCGCGGCGCGACCGACGCCGAGGCCGCGCGGCCGGCGACGACGGGCCGCCGCAACGTTTGAGCCCTCGACGCCGTCGACTCGGGTAAAATCACGCTCTTCGTGCATGGCGATCGGGGAAACGACTCCCGGGCGCATGCGCATCGTTCTTCTCCAATTCGCTTTCGTCGACGGAATGCCCGCGCATTCCGGGCGGTATGGCTCACCCGTCGCAGCGTTCGCACCGCCGCGGTACAAGGAATCCGTTTATGCACCCGATGCTCAACATTGCCGTCAAGGCCGCCCGTCGCGCCGGACAGATCATCAACCGCGCTTCGCTCGATTTGGACCTGATCCAAGTCAGCAAGAAGCAGCACAACGATTTCGTGACGGAAGTCGACAAAGCGGCCGAAGCGGCCATCATCGATACGCTGAAAACGGCCTACCCCGACCACGCGATCCTCGCCGAGGAGTCGGGCCGCTCCGAAAACCAATCCGATTACGTCTGGATCATCGATCCGCTCGACGGCACCACCAATTTCATTCACGGCCTGCCCTACTACGGGGTGTCGATCGCGCTCGAGCATAAAGGCATCGTGACGCAGGCTGTCGTCTACGATCCGACGCGCAACGACTTGTTCACCGCCTCGCGCGGCCGCGGCGCCTACTTGAACGATCGCCGCATTCGCGTCGGCCGCCGCGATCGCCTGGGCGACGCGCTGATCGGCACGGGCTTTCCCTTCCGCGAGAACGATCGCCTCGAAGCGTACTGCCGCCTGTTCGCCGAAATGACGCGTTCGTGCACGGGCCTGCGCCGTCCGGGCGCGGCCGCGCTAGACTTGGCGAACGTGGCGGCGGGCCGCCTCGATGGCTTCTTCGAGCAAGGCATCAGCGCATGGGACATGGCCGCGGGCAGTTTGCTGATCACGGAAGCGGGCGGCCTCGTGGGCAACTATACGGGCGATTCCGACTTCCTTCACCTCGGTGAAATCGTCGCGGGCAACCCGAAGATCTACGCGCAGATGGTTCCGATTCTGAGCCCGTATAGCCGCTTGTCGAACAACGAGTAACGCGGCGGCGGGCATTTGCCGTACCGCGGCGAGGCGGTTCCGCCGCAACGCGTTGTCCCAGATGCTCGCCGGATGCGACGCAGATTCAAAAGGCGGCTTCGGCCGCCTTTTTGCTTACCCTTCCCTTTTTCGGAAAGCACGCCACCGTACGATCGGCCCGATGAAAAAAGGCTTCTACACGATCATCGCCGCGCAGTTCGTTTCATCGCTCGCCGACAACGCGCTGCTGATCTCCGCCATCGCGCTTCTCACCGCCGAACACGCGGCCGCCTGGTTCACGCCGCTCCTGCAGATCTTGTTCACGACCTCGTACGTCGTGCTCGCCCCGTTCGCCGGCGCGTTCGCCGATGCTCTGCAAAAGCGTCATGTCATGTTCGCGGCCAATGCGCTCAAGGCGCTCGGCTGCGCGATGATGCTTGTCGGCGTGCATCCGATGGTGGCTTACGGGGTGGTGGGCATCGGCGCCGCGGCCTACTCGCCCGCCAAGTACGGCATCCTCACCGAACTTTTGCCGGCCGAGCGGCTCGTCGCCGCGAACGCGTGGCTCGAATCGGCGACCGTGCTCTCGACGATACTCGGCACCGCGCTCGGCGGCACGCTCATCAGCCCCTACGTGGCGCACATTTTGTCGGGGATGCACTGGGCTCTGCCGCGGCGCGCCCCCGAATTCGCGATGTTCGCCGTGATGCTGGTCTATGCGGCGGCGGCGCTCATCAACATCGGCATTCCGGATACGGGCGCGCGCTACAAGAATCGGCTGCGCGAGCCGCAGCGGCTCGTCGGCGAATTCGTCGACAGCTTCAACCTGCTGTGGAGCGACGCGCTCGCGCAGATCGCGCTGTGGGTGACGACGCTCATGTGGGGCGCGGCCGTGACGCTGCAGTTGCTCGTGCTCAGATGGGCCGGGGCGAACCTGGGATTGTCGCTGTCGACGGCCGCGCTCATGCAGGGCGCGACCGGCATCGGGATCGCCGTGGGCGCGGGCGCCGCAGCCGCGTTCGTGCCGCTTGCGCGCTCGCTGCGCGTGCTGCCGGTCGGCATTGCGTCGGGCCTCGTCGCGATCGCCATGGCGTTTTACGGCAAATGGCTCTTTCCGGCCTCGGCGGGTTTGCATCTCGGCGGCCATTTCGTCGCGGCAGACATCGCCCTCGCCTACCCGCTCATGATCGTGCTGGGCGGCCTGGCCGGCTATTTCATCGTGCCGATGAACGCGCTGCTGCAGCATCGCGGCGCCACGCTCATCACGGCGGGGCATTCGATCGCCGTGCAGAACTTCAATCAAAACTTGGCCGTGCTGCTGATGCTCGGCGCCTATGCGCTTTTACTGTGGGCGAACGTGCCCGTACAAGGGATCATCGTCACGTTCGGCGTGTTCGTCTGCGCGATGATTTGGCTCGCCAAGCGACGCAGCGAAGCCAATGCGCGCAAGGTCGATCTGCGCGCGATGATCGAAGATTGAGAGGCGCCGGGGCAAAACCCCGGTTCCGATTCCCCGAATCCCCTAAAATACGGGGCTTGCTTTGGACCTCGCTTCGATGGCTTGCGCCCCACCCGTTCGATTGTGCGACTCTGTTCACGCGCAAGGCCAAGATAGGCCGTTCGAACGACTGCACGTGACGCCAGCCGAGAAGTAGAGTCGGTCGTATCCGCCGCCCCTCGCCAACTCGCTTCACCGTCTTGCGCGAGGGCCCGAAGACCGACAGCGAAAATTCGCATCCGAACACGTTTGCCCCGATTACCCATGAAAACCGAAATCAGCGTCGATGCTCCGGCGGAATCCACGCTCGCCAAGCACACGCCCTACATGCAGCAGTATCTGCGCATCAAAGCCGACCATCCCGGCACGCTGCTGTTTTTCCGCATGGGCGACTTCTACGAGCTCTTCTTCGAAGACGCGGAAAAAGCTGCTCGCCTGCTCGATCTCACGCTCACGCAGCGCGGCGCGTCGGCCGGCAATCCGATCAAGATGGCGGGCGTACCGTATCACGCCGTCGAGCAATACCTCGCCAAGCTCGTCAAGCTCGGAGAATCGGTCGCCATTTGCGAACAAATCGGCGATCCCGCCACCTCCAAAGGGCCCGTCGAACGCAAGGTCGTGCGCATCGTCACACCGGGCACGCTCACCGATGCGGCGCTGCTGTCGGACAAGAACGACGTCTACCTGCTCGCCGCCTGTCCGGGCCACAACAAGCGCGGCGTGACGACCACCGTCGGTCTCGCGTGGCTCAACCTAGCGAGCGGCGCATTGAGGCTCGCGGAGGTCGCCCCCGGTGAAGTGGGCGCGGCACTCGAGCGTATTCGGCCCGCCGAAATTCTCGTGGCCGATGGCGCGGCCGACGCCCTGCCAGGCGGCCTGGGCACGCTCACGCGCGTCCCGGCCTGGCACTTCGACGTCACCTCGGGCGTGCAGCGGCTATGCGACCAGCTCAACGTCGCCAGCCTCGGCGGTTTCGGCGCCGAGGGCCTCACGAGCGCTTGTGGCGCAGCGGGCGCCGTGCTGCTTTATGCGGCATCGACGCAAGGCCAGCAATTGCGTCACGTACGCAGCCTGAAGGTCGAAACCGAATCGGAATATATCGGCCTCGATCCGGCCACACGGCGTAATTTGGAGTTGACGGAAACCTTGCGCGGCGGCGATTCGCCCACGCTGTGCTCGCTGCTCGATACGTGCTGCTCGACGATGGGCAGCCGTCTGTTGCGTCACTGGATCCATCACCCGCCGCGGGCCGCCATTGTCGCGCAGTCTCGCCAGCAGTCGATCGGCGCACTGCTCGACGCGCCCACCGGCACGAGCCTCGAGATGCTGCGCACCGCACTGCGCCGCATCGCCGACGTCGAACGGATCACGGGGCGCTTGGCGCTGCTCTCGGCTCGCCCGCGCGACCTGTCGAGCCTGCGCGATACATTCGCCACCCTGCCGGCGCTGCGCGAGCTGGTTAGCGCGATGGCCGCCGCCACGCCGGCGCTCGAGCGAATCGCCGCGGCGCTCGAACCGCCCGCGGCCTGCGTCGAGCTGCTCACGCGCGCCGTTGCCGAGGAACCGGCCGCGATGGTGCGCGACGGCGGCGTCATCGCACGCGGCTACGACAGCGAACTCGACGAGCTGCGCGACATCTCCGAAAACTGCGGGCAATTCCTGATCGACCTCGAAGCCCGCGAGCGCGCTCGGACTGGCATCGGCAATTTGCGCGTCGAGTACAACAAGGTGCACGGTTTCTACATCGAGGTGACGCGCGGGCAAACCGACAAGGTCCCCGACGATTACCGGCGCCGCCAAACGCTGAAAAACGCCGAGCGCTACATCACGCCCGAACTCAAGACCTTCGAAGACAAAGCGTTGTCGGCGCAAGAGCGCGCCCTGGCGCGCGAACGCTCGCTCTACGACGCGTTGCTGCAGATGCTGCTGCCGTTCATCGAGGATTGCCAGCGCGTGGCGGGCGCACTCGCCGAACTCGACCTGCTCGCGGCGTTCGCGGATCGCGCGCAAGCGCTCGGTTGGGTCGCGCCGGAATTCTCCGAAGAAGCCGGCATAGAAATCGAGCAGGGGCGGCATCCGGTCGTCGAAGCGCAAGTCGAGCAGTTCGTCGCCAACGACTGCCGTTTGAGCACCGACAGAAAACTGCTCTTGATCACCGGCCCCAACATGGGCGGCAAATCCACTTTCATGCGGCAAACGGCCCTGATCGCGCTGATGGCGTACGTCGGCAGCTACGTGCCCGCGCGCCGCGCGCGCTTCGGCCCGATCGATCGCATCTTCACGCGCATCGGTGCGGCCGACGATCTCGCCGGTGGGCGTTCGACGTTCATGGTGGAAATGACCGAAGCGGCCGCGATTCTCAACGACGCGACCGAGCAAAGCCTCGTGTTGATGGACGAAATCGGCCGGGGCACGTCGACCTTCGACGGCCTCGCGCTCGCATGGGCCATCGCGCGTCATCTGCTGTCGGCCAACGGTTGCTTCACGCTGTTCGCGACGCACTACTTCGAATTGACGCAACTGCCGACCGAGTTCGCCCAGGCGGCCAACGTGCATCTGTCGGCCGTCGAGCACGGTCACGGCATTGTCTTTCTCCACGCCGTGGACGAAGGGCCCGCGAGTCAAAGCTACGGTCTACAGGTCGCGCAGCTGGCGGGCGTGCCGTCGGCCGTGATTCGCGCGGCGCGCAAGCATTTGACGCTTCTGGAACAGCAATCGGCGGCCCAAGTCACGCCGCAGCTCGATCTGTTCGCCTCGCCCGTCTATGCCGAGGATGCGCCCGACGAGCCCATGAACGCGCACCGCGATGCTGAAACCAACGACACGTCGTCGCATCCCGCGCTCGAGCGGTTGCGCGAGATCGATCCGAACGAGTTGCGTCCGCGCGACGCGCTCGATTTGATCTACGAACTGCGCGAACTCGCGAACGCCGCGCGCGATCGCGAGAGCGCCGAGCGCGGCGCGTGAGCGCGGCATCGCTCATGGCGAACATGCGTTGCCGCGCCACGTTCGCCGCGGCAGCCCTTGCGGGGGGCGTGCTGTTCACGGCGCCGGCATCGGCCGCCGCACCGCGCTATACATTCGCGGTCGTTTCAGGCGCCATCCGCAGCCCCGCGGACGAGGCCGCCGCCGCGCGGCTCATCGAGGCGATCGGGCTAGACGAGCGCCGTGCGTTCGTCGTCTACGACGGCAACATCAAAAGCGCGGACGAGCGATGTTCCGACACGCTCTACGATCGCCGCCAACAATTGCTGCAAGCCTCGACGATTCCGCTTGTCGTCATCCCTGGCCAGCATGATTGGGCCGACTGCGCCACGGCAGCGGGCGGCCGCTACGACGCCGCGGAGCGGTTGGATTTCTTGCGGCAGACAATGTTTTCGGACACGGTGTCGCTCGGAACTCCAACGCTCCCGCTGACGCGCGAAAGCGAAGTGGCGCGGTTCCGGGCGTTCCGCGAAAACGTGCGTTGGGAGATGGGCGATACGGTGTTTGTCGGGCTCAATGTCGTCGGCGGCAATAATCACTACTCCGATGCGGGCGGCCGCAACGGCGAATTCGACGATCGCGCCATTGCATCGTCGTTTTGGCTCGAACATGCCGCGGAATTTGCCCGGCGTCGCGGCGCGAAAGCCCTCGTCGTATTCGTCGAAGCGGACCCCAACTTTGCACGATACGAAGAGCATGCCGACCGATTCGCTTGGCTGCGCTTTGCCCGGCACCGCCCGCGCGACGGCTACCTCGAATTCAAACGCAGCCTCGTCAAAGCGGCGCAAACGTTCAGGGGGCCTGTCATCGTCATCCACCACGATGCCCACGCGCCCGCGGCCGGGTTCACGATCGATCAGCCGCTTTATAACGATAAAGGCTCGCGCGTGGATAATCTGACACGCATCGCGATTGCGCCGCACGACCCGGCCACGCAGTGGGTCGCGTTCGACGTCGACTTTAATCGGCCTGCGCCGTTTCGCGTGAGCGTGCGCACGGTGCCGAAGGTGCTGCCCGCATTGCCGAGTTCAGCCGCGATCGTACCGCCGCGGCAAACGGCAACGCCGGCCTCCGAGGCTTCGGGGCCGGCTATCGAACCGCTTCCGGGGATGCAAAACGTGCCGCCCGCGCCGCCACCGCAGGCTCAGCCTTCGGCGCCCGCCCCGGCCAGCCCCGCCACAGAGCCGCCGCTGCTGCCGGCGCCGTCAGACGTACCGCCGTTGCCGGCAAGCGCGCCGGCGGCCTACTCAGTGCAAGGTGGGGGTTCCTGAGGCGTCTCGTTCATCGTCGTCATCGTCTTCGTCGACGACTTCGATGCCTTCCGCCCCGTGCACATGCGCGTGCTCGATTTCGTCGGCCGTCGCCTCGCGCACTTCCTTGACGGTGAGCGCGAAACGCAGGGCCATGCCGGCAAGCGGATGATTGCCGTCGAGCACGACTTTGTCCTCCGCCAGATCCGTAATCGTGTAGATCAACGAATCCATCTCATCGTCGCCGTCCTCGGGCATGCCCTCGAACTGCATGCCCACTTCGAGCGGCTCCGGAAAACGGTTGCGCGGTTCGATCTTCACGAGTTCCGGGTCGTATTCGCCGAATGCGTCCTGAGGCTCGAGTTGGATCTGCGTGTGGAAGCCAGGCTCATGCCCATCGAGCTCTTCCTCGATTTTAGGGAACGTGCCATCATAGCCGCCGTGCAGATAGACCATCGGCTCGTCGCTTTCTTCGATGAGGTTGCCCTGAGCATCGGAGAGCTTGTACGCGACCGATACGACGGTGTTCTTTGCAATTTTCATTCGAGTCTCCAAAATACGGTTCCATTATACGATGCCCAAGCGGCCCCTCGACCATCGGGCCGGCATGGCCGCCCCGTCAGCCTCTCCCCCCGCGCCCGATGCGCGCACCCCGCTGCTCGGCGGTCTCACGCCGGCGCAGTTCATGCGCCGCTATTGGCAAAAGAAGCCGCTGCTTATCCGTGGCGCGATGCCCGAGCTCGAGCCTCCGCTCTCTCGTGAGGCCCTGTTCGAATTGGCGCAAAGCGATGACGCCGAATCGCGTCTGGTGTCGCACTTGCGCGGTCGCTGGCGGCTCGATCACGGTCCCTTCGACGCGGACGAGATACCGAGCCTCAAGCGCCGAGAATGGACGTTGCTCGTGCAAGGCGTGGATCTACACGACGACCGTGCGCGCGCCCTGCTCGATCGATTTCGCTTCATCCCCGATGCGCGCCTGGACGATCTCATGATCTCCTATGCGACCGACGGGGGCGGCGTCGGTCCGCATTTCGATTCCTACGATGTGTTCTTGCTGCAGGTGCAAGGCAAGCGTCGCTGGCGCATTTCCACCCAGCGCGATTTGACGTTGCAACCGGGACTGCCGTTGAAGGTTCTACAGCATTTCGAGCCGGAGCAAGAATTTCTGCTCGAACCCGGCGATATGCTGTATCTGCCTCCCCACGTCGCTCACGATGGGGTGGCGCAGGGCGAATGCATGACCTGTTCGATCGGCTTTCGCGCGCCGTCCGCGAACGAACTCATCGGCCAATTTCTCTACTATTTGGGGGAACGAGGCGAGCTCGCGCGCTCCCCGGCGGGCGAGCGGCTTTACCGCGACCCGCATCAAAGCGCCGTCGCGCATCCGGCTGCTTTACCGCCGGCCCTCGTGGCCGAGCTTGGCGCGATCCTTGCACGCGTACGCTGGACGGAGCGCGATATCGTGTCGTTTCTCGGCAGCTATTTAAGCGAACCGAAGTCGCACGTGGTGTTCGACTCGCCCGACCGGCCGCTCGGCGAAGCCGCATTCGTCCGGGCTGCGCAAGGCTCGGGCGTGCGCCTGGACAACCGGACGACCCTGCTGTACGGTGCGCGGACCTACTTCATCAACGGTGAGGAATCGGCCCTGCCGCGCAAGCGCAAATGGCTCCTGGAATTGGCCGACGCGAGACGAATCGATGGGAAACGCTTTGTAACACTCTCGCCCGACCCGTCGATGACAGCGCTGCTGCACGAGTGGTATCGTGCCGGCTGGGTACGAGTCGGCGCGTTCTCATGACGCTAGCCGTGCCCGCCTATCGATTACGGTTAAATTCTGTATGAGAAAGGCAACGTATTGACCCTGCTTTGTCGACGGTCGGTACGAAAGTGCATATAATTTCCGCCCAAGCCGTGGGGAAGATTCGCGCTCTGATGTGCGTCCCACCAGCGGCCTAGGTTGGTGTTGGAGCACATTACCGGTATTATTTCGCGCTGTTGCTTACCTTTAACCATAAAAGGACGTGATCATGAAGAAATCCCTCCTCGTAGCATCCCTGTTGGCGGCTGTTGCTCTGGCTGCATGCAACAAGAGCAGCGACCAAGCTGCCGCTCCGGCTAGCGACGCTGCTGCTGCTTCGGCTCCGGCTGCTGCCGCTTCGGACGCTGGCGCTGCTGCTTCGAGCGCTGCTGCTGCGAGCGACGCTGCCGCTTCGGCTTCGATGGCCGCTTCGGACGCTGGTGCTGCCGCTTCGGCCGCTACGGCCGCTCCGGCTTCGGGCGCAAGCCAGTAAGCTGCTGCCTGCAACGAGGCAACAAAAAACCGGCGCTGAGCCGGTTTTTTGTTGCCTATTCGAAACGATTGTAAAAGACGTCGGCCGTTGCTACACGCCGCTGCCCTAACGTACTGAGATAGCCCGACAGGCCTTCGCCGGGTTCGCCCAATCCTGCCACCACCGTTACCCCGCACCGCAACTGAGCCAGTCGAATCCTTGCTCCTGCGACGCCACCCTCACCTCGTGTGCGGATGCGCCCAGCACACCGGCCAGCGCCGCCTGCGCAAGCTCGGGAAGATTGTTTTGCTGGCTCAGGTGCGCGGCCACTACGTGAGTGAGCTTGGTCCTGTCCAGAGCCGCCAGAATCTCTGCGGCGGCGTCATTGCTCAAATGCCCGTGATTGCCGCCGATACGCGCTTTCAGCGATTGCGGATAGCGGCTCGTCGCAAGCATTCGGACATCGTGATTGCATTCGAGCACGAGCGCATCGCAACCGCTCAACATGGTCGTGATGTGCGGCGTCGACGTGCCGACGTCGGTTAGGACACCTAAGCGACGGCCTCCATCGGAAAAAACGAATTGGAGCGGCTCACGAGCGTCGTGAGGCACGGTGTAGGGCAGCACCTGCAGATTGCCGATCGAGGCCGTCTCGTCGCCCCATAGCACGTGCAAATCGACATCGGCGTTGTCGGCGCCCACCGCCTTCGCCGTGCCCCAGCTCATGTAAAGCGGAAGCGACCACTTGCGGGCGACCGTCAGGGCGCTACCGATGTGATCGCTATGCTCATGGGTGATCAGGATGGCGTCGAGGGCATCGACGCCGCATTGAAGGCGAGCGAGACGGCGTTCGAGTTCTTTGGCCGAGAATCCGCAATCGAGCAGCACACGCGTCGTGGTGTGGCCGCTCGCCGCTTCGACGACGAGCGCATTGCCCTCGCTACCGCTGCCGAGGCTGGCAAAGCGCATGAGGAAAGTACTTTCGGTTAGTTCAGTTGCGCGTGCAGCAGCGAAATCAAGCGCTGCGCCTCGGCCGACGTGTCGACCTGGCCGTTCGCATCGAGCACGGCGACCTGCGTCCCGTTACCCGCGGAATGGACGTTCACGAGAAATTCCTTGCCCGGCTTTTGCTTGGCCGGCGCGCTGTAGAACAGTTTGCCGAAGAGGCCGTCGCGTTTGAGTTCTTCCGTGGAATCGGCATAGCGCACGTAATAGATGCCCTTTTCGCGATCGCGATTGTCGACCGTGAAGTTCGTGCGATCGAGTGCAAGCCCCACGCGCAGCCACGCTACTTCGAATCCGTCCGTCAGATCGAGCGTGGTGGCGCCGGCGCTCATGTCGATCTTCGCGGGTGCCGCGGCGGGGCGCGCATCGGCGAGCAGTTGCTTGGATTGCGCTTCGGTCAGCCCGAATTTTTCCATGAGCTTCGACAAGAACACGGCTTCGAGCACCGGATTGCGCGGACGTTCGACCCAGCGCGAGGACGTCTTGTCGTGCCCCGTCAACACTTCTTCGAGGGCGCTGTGCGTAATCGAGATGTCGGTCGTACCGTTGCCCCCACGCTCGACGAGCGTGCGGAAGCGATCGCGCGTACCGGACGAGTAGGCGAAATCGATGACGCGGCCGATCGTGCGGCGGAACCAGTCGTCGGGGATGTTCGCGCGGTTTTCGGCCCAATCGGTGGTCATGATGCCGGTAGCCGGCGTATCGGTCTTCAGCACGAAGCCGTTTTCCGACCAAAACGCTTCGAGCTGCGGCCAGAGCTGGTCGGGGCTGCGTCCGTCGACGACGAGCCAACGGCGATCGCCGTCGCGTTCGATATGCATGCCGAGCGGATCGGCGGCGCTCGGCACACCTTCGCTCGAATTACCCGCCGCCGTCACGTTGCGCTCGGGAGAGCCGCCCAACGCCGCCGTCTTCGGAGGCGCCGTGTACTGCGGCTGCGTCTTGTCGGCCGTCAGATCGCTCGGCACTTGCAGCGGCGGAGCGGAGCCCGTCGCTTTGTAATTGACGCGATCGGATGCGAACCAGTCGTTGAGCGTATCGCACCCCGCGAGTGTGGAGATCGCGAGCACGAGCGCCGCCGCGCGGATGGCATGAGTGGAGAAAGCGGAACGTTTCATGAGGTCCTTCGTGATGCGCAACACACGCCTGCGACGGCGCCGGGCGCGCATGCCCGGTTCGACGTCGATGAATGCAACAAATCCGATCTGATAGACGGCGCCAAAGCTGCCCGACGCTTAGGCGAGCACGCCCGCTTCGACGAGCGCCGTGCGCACCGCCTCGTGGCAGCGCGCCTCGAGCGGCGTCAGTGGCAGCCTGATGCCGCCCTTCATCCGCCCCATTTGCTCGAGCGCCCACTTCACCGGAATCGGATTCGATTCGATGAAGAGGTTCTTATGCAGCGACAAGAGCTTCATGTGGATCTCGCGGGCCGTTTTCGCGTCGCCCGCGAGCGCCGCTTTGCAAAGCTCGCTCATCGCGCGCGGCGCGACGTTCGCCGTCACCGAAATATTGCCGTGCCCGCCGAGCAGCATCAGCGCGATCGCGGTGGGATCGTCTCCGCTGAAAATCGCAAAATCGGCAGGCGCCGCCTTGATCAACTGCGCCGCGCGATCGATGTTGCCGGTGGCATCCTTGACGCCGATGATCCCCGGTACTTGCGCAAGGCGCAGCGTCGTCTCGTTCGACATGTCGGCCACCGTACGGCCCGGCACGTTATAGAGAATGACCGGCAGATCCACCGATTCGGCGATCTTCGCAAAGTGGCGATAGATGCCTTCCTGCGTCGGCTTGTTGTAGTACGGCACGACTTGCAGCGTGGCGTCGGCGCCGACGGATTTCGCGTGCTTCGTCAGCTCCACCGCTTCGAGCGTCGAATTGCCGCCCGCGCCGGCGATGACCGGAATACGGCCGGCCGCATGCTCGACGGCCGTCTTGATCATGAGGACATGCTCGTCGACCGACAGCGTGGCCGACTCGCCGCTCGTTCCGACGACGACGAGCGCGTCGGTGCCTTCGTCGATGTGCCAGTCGATCAGCTGGCGAAATGCCGGCAGATCGAGCCCGCCGTCTTCGAGCATCGGGGTGACGATCGCAGGAATGCTGCCGCGAATGTGCAGGCCGCCTTGGGTGCCGCTGGATGTGCCGTTAGCCATGAAACGCGATGAATTCAAACGTGAAAGCGCGATTGTAGCGGATTAGCCGGCCAAATCGTAACGCGGCGCGGCGGCCCCTATTTCAGCCCCCGCGACAGCAGGCTGCGCGGGCATGACGGCGCAGATCCGTTGGACGAAAGCGGGCCGCGGGCTCGCCACGTAGCCGTGCTCATAGGCCACGACGGTCAGAAGGCCGCTCACGGCCGACAGCAGTTCGCCGGGCATGAGCAAAAACGCCGGATTCGACGGCTTGCCGATCGTCTCATTGCCCCGCGCGAAGGTCTCGTAAAGCAGAACGCCGCCCGGCGCCAACAGCCGCGACAGCCGAGGCAGCAGCGGACGATGCAGATAGTTCGTCACGACGACGGCGGCGAAGCGCCGAGCCTCGGACAGCGGCCAAGGGCTGCCGTCTTCGAGATCGGCCGATACCGTTTGCACGCCGTCGATGCCGGACAGCGCGGCGAGCGCCGATTCCGCCCGGTCGATCGCGACGACGGGATGCCCCCGCGCCGCGAACCACCGCGAATGGCGCCCGCTGCCGGCCGCGATGTCGAGCACCTCGCCGCCCGGCGCGACGAGGTGCGACCAGCGCGTCACCCAAGGCGACGGCTCGCCGCTGCTCGCGCAAGCGGACGACGCGCTCCCTTGCGGCCCGGTCATCGCGGCGTGTCCTTGCCGATGGGTTCGCCGCGCCGAAAAATCACGAGTACGACAACCCCATGGCCTCGCGCACGTCGCGCATGGTTTCGGTCGCGAATTTGCGCGCTTTGTCGCAGCCGTCCGCGACGATCGCACGCAGCAGCGTCGGATCGTCCATGTACTTTTGCGCGCGCTCGAGCATCGGCTGCTGCTCGCGCAAAATGCCTTCGATGACGGGCTGCTTGCACTCGAGGCAGCCGATTCCGGCCGAGCGGCAGCCCTTTTGGACCCACTCGTGCGTGGTTTGATCGGAGTAGACCTGGTGCAGTTGCCAGACCGGGCACTTGTCGGGATCGCCCGGATCCGTGCGGCGCACGCGCGCCGGATCGGTCGGCATCGTGCGAACCTTCTTCGTGATGGTCTCGGCGTCTTCGCGCAAGCCGATCGTATTGCCGTACGACTTGGACATCTTTTGGCCGTCCAGGCCCGGCATGCGCGAGGCCTTGGTCAACATCACCTGCGGCTCGACGAGAATGATCTTGCGCGAACCCTCGAGATAGCCGAAAAGGCGTTCGCGATCGCTCATCGACAGGCTTTGCGACTCCTGCAGCATCGCGCGCGCTTGCTCGAGCGCTTCATCGTCGCCTTCTTGCTGGTACGCGTTGCGCAGCTCGTGATAGAGCTTCGAGCGCTTGCCGCCGAGCTTCTTCGCCGCGTCGAGGGCCTTCTCCTCGAAACCGGGCTCCCGGCCGTACAAATGGTTGAAGCGGCGCGCGATTTCGCGCGTCATTTCGACGTGCGGCACCTGATCCTCGCCGACGGGCACGAGCGAGGCGCGATACAGCAAAATGTCCGCCGCCATCAACACCGGGTAGCCGAGAAAGCCGTACGTCGACAGATCCTTGTCCTTGAGCTTCTCCATTTGCTCTTTGTAGGTCGGCACGCGCTCGAGCCAGCCGAGCGGCGCACTCATGCCGAGCAAGAGCGACAGTTCGGCATGCTCGGGCACGCGGCTCTGAATGAACAGCGTGGCCTGAGCCGGATCGATGCCTGATGCGAGCCAATCGATCAGCACTTCCCAGACGTTCTTTTCGATGACTTCCGGCGTCTCGTAGTGCGTCGTCAGCGCGTGCCAATCGACGACGCAAAAGAAGCACGGGTATTCCGACTGGAGCCGGACCCAGTTCTTGAGCACGCCGTGGTAGTGGCCGAGGTGGAGCGACCCGGTCGGGCGCATGCCGGAGAAGATGCGGTCTGGAAACATGGTGTCAGTCAGTTGAGAAGCGATGCAAGAGGAGTCAGGATGGCCGTCACGGCATCGTAGCCGATCGATACGAGCGGGCGCAGCCACAGCTTCGTCAAGATACCCGTCATGACGAGGGCCATGACGATGAAGAAACCGTACGGCTCGAACCGCGAAAGCGAAAGCGCTTGCCGCGGCGGCAACAGCGCCGTCAACACGCGTCCGCCGTCGAGCGGCGGAAGCGGAAACAGATTGAGCACACCGAGCACGAGATTGACGCCGACGCCCGCCGCGGCCATGCGCGTGAAGAACGGTTCGTCGACGCCCATGGCGGCGAGCGCGACGCCGAACACGCCCCAGATCAGGGCCTGGATGAAGTTGCACAGCGGGCCGGCCAAGGCCACCCAGAACGTGCCCCAGCGCAGATTGCGCAAATTGCTGAATGCCACGGGCACGGGCTTGGCGTAGCCGAACATGAACGCGCCCCCCGTCGCGAAGTAAAGCAGCAGCGGAATGGCGATCGTGCCGAGCGGATCGATGTGGCGCATGGGATTGAACGACACGCGGCCCATCAGGTAGGCCGTGTTGTCGCCCAGCAGGCGAGCGACGTAGCCGTGCGCCGCCTCATGCAGCGTGATCGCGAAGATCACCGGGAGCGCGTAGACGACGATCGTCTGGATCAAGGAGGAATTCATGGAAGTATTGTAACAAGCGGCCGGGCACGCCTTGCGCCCCGCTCGCTCATGATATGGGGAGCCCGAACGGTTCGAGCGATCCGCGCCCCGCCCGCACGAGCACGGGATCCTCGCCCGTCAGGTCGACGACGGTCGACGGCTCGCGCGGACACGCGCCGCCGTCGATGACGAGATCGAGCTGCTTTTCGAGACGCGTACGGATTTCCTCCGGGTCGTTCAGCGGTTCCTCGTCGGGGGGCAAGATCAGCGTCGTCGCGATCAGCGGCTCGCCGAGCGCTTCCAGCAGCGCGAGCGTGATCGCATGGTCGGGCACGCGCAGACCGATCGTCTTGCGTGACGGATGGGACAAGCGCCGCGGCACTTCCTTGGTCGCGAGCAGGATGAAAACGTAGGGGCCCGGGGTCACCGACTTGATGAGCCGAAACTGACGATTGTCGACCATGGCGAACGTCGCCAGCTCCGATAAATCGCGCACGAGCAACGACAAGTTTTGCCGCTCGTCGAGGCCGCGAATGCGACGCAACCGCGTGACGGCGTCTTTGTCGTCGAGCCGGCAGGCGAGCGCGTAGCTCGAATCGGTCGGCAGAGCGACCACGCCGCCGTCCTTCACGATCTGGATGGCCTGCGCGATGAGGCGCGACTGCGGATTGTCGGGGTGAATCCTGAAGAATTGGGACATGAGAGAGATCGGTGAGCCGGAGGAAACGGCGATACGGCACGGCGCACGCGCGGGTGCGCCGGCGCGCGCGGCGGCAGCGGGAATCTACAGCCAGCGCTCCCAAACCGGCGTGAGATCGGACGGCAGCGGCGGCAGCTTGCCAAGTTCGGTGCGGCCCTCGCCCGGCGCATGGAAATCCGAGCCGCGCGATGCCTCGAACCCGAAGCGGCGCGCCACCTCGGCATATTCGCGAAACTGATCGGGCGTGTGGCTGCCCGTCACCACTTCGATCGCCTTCCCCCCCAAATCGAGGAATTGCCCGAACAAAGTATCGAATTCGAGCGGCGTGTACTTATATCGCCCCGGATGCGCGACGACGGCGACGCCGCCCGCCTCGCGAATCCAGGCAACCGCGTGCTCGAGCGACGCCCATCGGTGCGGCACGAAACCCGGTTTGCCTTCGCCGAGATAGCGCTCGAAGACGTCGGCCGTCGATGCGGCGAAGCCCTTTTCGACGAGAAAGCGTGCAAAGTGGGTGCGCGAAATCAGATCGGGGTTCGACACGTACGCGAGCGCCCCCTCGTAGGCGCCCTCGATGCCGAGTTCGGCGAGCGCGTCGCTCATCGCCTGGGCACGCGCCGCTCGGCCGTCCCGTGTCGAAAAAAGGCCCGCGACCAGCGCCGGATTCGAGGGATCGACACCGAGACCGACGACGTGAACCGTACGGGACGCCCACGTGACCGAAATCTCCACGCCGTTCACATAGCGCATGCCGAGCGCCTGCGCTTCGCTGCGCGCTTCGGCTTGCCCCGCCACCTCGTCATGGTCGGTCAGCGCCCATAGCGTGACGCCGCCCGCATGCGCGCGGCGTGCGACTTCCCGCGGCGCGAGCTGCCCGTCGGAAACGGTCGAATGACAATGGAGATCGGCGTTCATGCTTTCAGGTTGGAGTGATCTTCGTATTTTACCCGGAACACCCGGCCTGAGCAGGATCGGCCTAACGGCGAAGGGCCGCTGCCGGCGACAGCGCGGCCAATGCCCCGGCCGCGCACGAACCGAGTGAGCTCACGCGCAAAACGCCTCGATCAGCGCGGCGACTTGCTCGGGCTGATCGTGGTGGACCATGTGCCCGGCGTCTTCGATGAGCTTTTCGCGCCAGTCCGGAAACGCCTGGAAACGCGCCTTGTATTCGTCGAGCGGGATGTCGCCGGCCAGCATCGACAGTGTGGGCGAGCCGACCGCCTCCACGTGCAACACCTTCGCGCTCACGCGCGACCACACCGCCATGACTTCGTCGAGCCGATAAAGCAGCGGCCCGTGATGCTTGTGCGCCGGATCGGCCAGCAGCATGTAGCGGCCGTCGTCGCCGCGCTTCGCCCAATGCTGCGCGAGGAACCGCGCGCGCTCGGGCGCGAGGCGCGGATTGGTCTTCACGAGGCGCGCGGCGACGTCCTCCTGCGTCTCGTACGTCTTGAGCCTCGCGGGCTCGCGCATGTCGTCGAGCCACGCCGCGAGCCGGCGCGGCGATTCGCTCGCCCGCGCCGGCGCGAGCCCGAACCCTTCGAGATCGACCACGCGCCGCACCCGCTGCGGCCTTGCGCCGGCGTAAAGGCACGCCACGTTCGCCCCCATGCTATGGCCGACGAGATTGACCTGACCCTCGGGCGCATAGTGGTCGAGCAGCGCTTCGAGGTCGGCCAGATAGTCGTGGAACCAATAATGCCCGCCCCCGCGCTCCGCGACGGGCCAGTCGGATAATCCGAAGCCGCGAGCGTCGGGTGCGATCACCTGCCAATCGCCGCCGAGCGCATCCACGACGAATTGAAACGAAGCCGAGACGTCCATCCAGCCGTGCAGCATGAATAGCGCCGGCGCGTCGGGACTGCCCCATCGGCGGACATGGAGCTTCACGCCTCGCACGGTCAAGAAATCGGATTGTGAGTGGGTCATAACGAAGATATCGGCAGCCGCTGCCTCGAAAACGAATGGTCGTTCGATTATATCGATGTCTCACTCTTTTGGCCGGATTCGCGGACGCGCGCGGCTAGATGCCGCCCTCGATGTTCGATCCCCGTGCAAGCGTCCTGCTATCGGCTGGCGGCTTCGCCGATTTCCGGGTCGGGGTGGGACGCGTCCGCCGTCAGCGCCGCCAGTTCGTCTTCGTCGAATCCGGCATCGCGCCGGGCCTCGAAATTGAACGGCCCGCGCAGCTTCGGCGCGCGATATTGCCGAGCGAGCCGAAGGTACGTTTCATGGGGTTCGAGCGCCCGCGTCTCGCATAGGTGGCGAAACCAGCGGTTGCCGATCCGCACGTGCCCGATTTCGTCGCGCAAGATCACATCGAGGATGGCGGCCGACGCCGCATCGCCCGCCTGCACGAGACGCGCGCGGATCGGCGGCGATGCGTCGAGCCCGCGCGCCTCCAGCGTGCGCGGCACAAGCGCCATGCGCGCCAGGACATCGTCGCGCGTGCGGGCGCACATGTCCCACAGGCCGTCGTGCGCGGGGAAATCGCCGTAGGCGTGGCCAAACTGCGCCAACCGCGCCTGCAGTAGCCCGAAATGGTGCGCTTCCTCGGCGGCGACGCGCAGCCAGTCGCCGTAGTAGTCCGCCGGCATTCCCGAAAAGCGCCAAACAGCGTCGAGCGCGAGGTTGATCGCGTTGAATTCGATGTGGGCCAACGCGTGCAGCAAGACGGCGCGTCCCGCTTCCGTCTGCATGCCGCGATGACGCAGCAGTCGCGGCTCGACGAGTTCGGGCCTGGCCGGGCGTCCGGGTAGGCCCGGCGGCTCGGCGATGACGTCGTCGGCTAGGCATGCCGCGCCTCCCGCGGCATGGCGCTCGCGCAAGTCGCGCGTCGCGGCGGCTTTCGCGGCCGGTTCGGTCTCGCGCAAAATCGCCAGCGCCGAGCGGCGCAGGTCGGCGGCGGGATTGTTCGTGGAAATCGGGGTGGGTCGAGGCTCGTTCATCGATGGGGGTGCGAAGCGCAGGGGCGTGGGATGGGAGCGCGCGGCCGCGCCGCGTCACGGCCGCCGGCCGGACCGTTTACAATAGGCGATTCGACATCACGCGCGTGGCGGCGTCCCGATGCGGCGGCATTGTACCGGTCCCGCCCCGCCCGTCCAAAGGAGACATTGTGCCGATTTACAAGCTGGGAGAACACGCTCCGACGATACACGAAACCGTCTTCGTGGCCGATACCGCCACGATCGTCGGCAAAGTCACGCTCGAAGAAAACGCGAGCGTGTGGTTCGGCGCGGCCCTGCGCGGCGACAACGAACCGATCACGGTCGGGCCCGGCAGCAACGTTCAGGAAGGCGCGGTGCTTCATACCGATATGGGCAGCCCGCTCACGATCGGGCGCCATGTCACCGTCGGGCACCAAGCGATGCTGCACGGCTGCACGATAGGGGACGGTTCGCTCGTGGGAATTCAAGCGGTGGTCTTGAATGGAGCGGTCATCGGCCGCAATTGTCTGGTTGGCGCCGGCAGCGTCGTAACGGAAAACAAAACGTTTTCCGATCGCTCGCTCATTTTGGGGGCGCCGGCGCGCGTCGTGCGCGAGCTGACCGACGAAGAAGTCGCGGGCCTCCAGCAGGCCGCCGAGTCGTATGTCGAACGGCGCGACTTGTTCAAGGCGCAGCTCGTGCGGATCGGGTGACGCAGCGCGCCGCTTCACCGGCCGCCCGGCCGGTGGCATCAATGATTGAAGGAAAGAGTCGTGGACGACCAGTTGCAAAAATTCATGTTCGCCGCCGCACCGGTGCGCGGAGAGATCGTTTCGCTGCGCAACACATGGCAAGAAGTGCTGGCGCGCCGGCAATATCCCGTGGCCGTGCGAGACATCCTCGGTGAAATGATGGCCGCCTGCGCCCTGCTGTCGGCGAACCTGAAATTCGACGGCACGATGATCATGCAGATTTTCGGCGACGGGCCGATCAAGATGCTCGTCGTGCAATGCAGTTCGTTACTGTCGATGCGCGCGACGGCCAAGATATCGAGCGAGTTCGACGAAACGCTGGGCGAGCGGCTCTCGTTTCCCGAGCTGCTCAACGCGAGCGGGCACGGCCGCTGCGTGATCACGCTCGATCCGCACGACAAGGTGCCCGGTCAGCAACCGTATCAAGGCATCGTGCCGCTCAACGGTCTCGACGGCCCGCTGCAGTCGATCGCGCAAGTGCTCGAGCATTACATGCATCACTCCGAGCAGCTCGATACCCGTTTGTGGCTCGCGGCGAACACCGAGCGCGCGGTCGGCATGCTGCTGCAAAAGCTGCCCGGCGACGGCGGCATCGTCCCGCGCGCGGCCGAGCATGACGCCGATACGTGGGAGCGCGTCTGCGTGCTGGGCGGTACGCTTTCGCAAGACGAACTGCTCAAGGAAGAACCGCAAACGCTGTTCAGACGCCTGTTCTGGCAGGAAAACGTGCAGCATTTCGCCCCCGCGCTCACGCGCTTCGAATGCTCGTGCTCGCGCGAACGCGTGGGCGCCATGCTGAAAATGCTCGGGCGCGAGGAAGTCGACAGCGTCATCGAGGAGCGAGGCCAGGTGGAAATTCACTGCGAGTACTGCAATCAGCGGTACGAATTCGATCCCGTCGATATCGTTCAACTGTTCGCTGCGAGCGAAGTCGCGGCGGGCGTTGCACCGGCGCACATGCAGCGCCACTGAGTCGGCCGCCCGCTTCGCGCGCTGTTTCGGACCGTCGTCGCAACTCGGAGTCCAACCTTGAACGCACAGTCTTTCTCGCTTGCATCGTTCGCGGTCTTGCCTCGGCGCATGGCGGGCGCGGCCATTTGCGCGGCAGCGCTCGTGCTGTCGGGCTGTGTCGTGGCGCCGCCGCCCGGCCCGATCTTGAGCCGGCTCGCACCGGGTCAGCCGGGCGCGGCCGAGAGCGCGCATCCGCTTACCGACGCCGAGAAAAAGCGCTACGACGACATCGACAAGCAAGTCCTGCGCGAGCAAAACGAAGCGGTCTCCGCCAACGCATGGGCCCGCTACTACGCGCAATACTACACGCCGTACTACTACCCGGCGCCCGTGACGTTCGGCGGCTACTACGGCGGATGGAACAGCGGCTGGGGTGTGGGATACGCGAGCCCGGGCTACTATCCGGGCTGGTGGTGGTGAGGCGCATGGCTCGGCACGAGCGACTGCCCGATCGAGCGGCCCTAGGCTCGCCGGTCAGGGCTTCTTTTGGGCGGCGGCATGTTTGCCTTTTTCAGCCGCCTGTTTCTTACGCTTTTCGGGCTTCGCGCGTGAAACGGGGTTCGGCACGACGCTGACCGGCGCCGCGGAAACCTCGCCACGCGTCGATGTACTGCTCGGCGCGAGCGCGGCGCTCGAACTCGCGGTCGCATTCGGCGATACGAACTGCACGAACACCTCGCTGTTTTTGACCATCCCCATCTCGTAGCGTGCGCGCTCCTCGACGGCGGACGTCCCGTTTTGCAGATCCTGCACTTCGCCCTCGATCCGCTCGTTGCGAAGTTTTTCGTCGCTGTTCTTTTGCTGCTGAGCGGCCAATGCCCCGCGCAACTCGTGCACCCGCAGCCACCCGCCATGGCCCCACCAAAGCGGATACTGAATCAGCGCGAGCAGGACGACGAGGACGACAGTGACGAGGCGCATTCAAAAGGCCGCAGATTCAAAACCGCCCCGTGTATGACACAGGGCGGCATGCAAAACGATCGAGGATGACGAAGGATCGCGTCAACGCAGATTGTAGAACGTCGACTTGCCCGGGTAGCTGGCGATGTCGCCGAGGTCTTCTTCGATGCGCAGCAGTTGGTTGTACTTCGAGATACGGTCGCTGCGCGAGAGCGAACCCGTCTTGATTTGGCCGGCGTTCAGACCGACGGCGATGTCGGAAATCGTCGAATCTTCCGTCTCGCCCGAGCGGTGCGAAATAACGGCCGTGTAGCCGGCGCGCTTGGCCATTTCGATCGCCGCGAAGGTTTCGGTCAGCGTGCCGATCTGGTTGATCTTGATGAGGATCGAATTGGCGATGCCCTTGTCGATGCCTTCCTTCAAGATGCGCGTGTTCGTGACGAACAGGTCGTCGCCCACGAGCTGGATCTTCTTGCCGAGCTTGTCGGTCAAGCGCTTCCAACCGTCCCAGTCGCTTTCATGCATGCCGTCTTCGATCGAAACGATCGGGAACTTGTCGGCGAGCGTGGCCAGGTAGTCGGTGAACTCGGCAGACGACAGTTGCAGCCCTTCGCCCGCGAGTTGGTACTTGCCGTCGTGATAGAACTCGCTGGCCGCGCAGTCGAGCGCGAGCAGGACGTCTTCGCCCGCGCGATAACCGGCCTTTTCGATGGCCTGCAGGATCGCCGAGAGGCATTCGGCGTTGCTCCCGAAGTTCGGCGCGAAACCGCCTTCGTCGCCCACGGCCGTGCTCATGCCACGGTCGGACAAGATCTTCTTGAGCGCGTGGAACACTTCCGCGCCGCAACGCAGCGCTTCGCGGAACGTCGGCTGGCTGACCGGAACGATCATGAATTCTTGGATGTCGAGGCTGTTGTTCGCGTGCGCGCCGCCGTTGACGATGTTCATCATCGGAACCGGCAGTTGCATCGCACCCGAACCGCCGAAGTAGCGGTACAGCGGCAGACCGGCTTCTTCAGCGGCGGCCTTCGCGACGGCCATCGATACGGCCAGCATCGCGTTCGCGCCCAGGCGCGACTTGTTGTCGGTGCCGTCGAGCTCGAGCAGCGTCTTGTCGAGGAACGCCTGCTCCGATGCGTCGAGGCCCATGATGGCTTCGGAAATCTCGGTGTTGATATGCTCGACCGCTTTCAGCACGCCCTTGCCGTTGTAGCGGCCGGCTTCGCCGTCGCGCAGCTCGATGGCTTCGCGCGAGCCCGTCGATGCGCCCGAAGGCACGGCCGCGCGGCCCATCGTGCCCGATTCGAGCAGCACATCGCATTCGACGGTCGGGTTGCCTCGGGAATCCAAAATCTCACGGCCGATGATATCTACGATTGCACTCATGATTTCCTCTTAAATGACGATGAATTCTCTTTCGTGACGGTGCGGTCAGTTGAAATCGCGCTCGATGAACGGCGTGCGTTTCACGACGGCATCCAGCGCGACCAGCGTCTCCAGCAGATCGCCCATCCGCGCGAGCGGAACGGCATTGGGGCCGTCGGACAGCGCGCACGGCGGATTGGGATGCGTCTCCATGAACAGACCGGCCACGCCGACAGCGACGGCCGCGCGCGACAGCACGGGGACGAATTCGCGTTGCCCGCCCGAACTCGTGCCCTGCCCGCCCGGCAATTGCACCGAGTGCGTGGCGTCGAACACGACGGGGGCGAGCGTCTCGCGCATGATCGCAAGCGAACGCATGTCCGAGACGAGGTTGTTGTAGCCGAACGAGACGCCGCGCTCGCAGGCGAGAAAGCGATCTTCCGACAGACCCGCTTCACGGGCCGCCTCGCGCGCCTTGTCGATCACGTTCTTCATGTCGTGCGGCGCGAGGAACTGCCCCTTCTTGATGTTCACGGGCTTGCCCGAGCGCGCGCAGGCATGAATGAAATCGGTCTGCCGGCACAGAAATGCCGGCGTTTGCAGGACGTCGACGACGGCCGCGGCCTCTGCGATTTGCTCGACGTCATGCACGTCCGTCAGCACGGGCAGGCCCAGTTGACGCTTCACCTCGGACAGAATGCGCAGACCTTCTTCCATGCCGGGCCCGCGAAACGACTTGCCCGAACTGCGATTGGCCTTGTCGTACGAGGATTTGTAGATGAACGGAATACCGAGCTTCGCGCAAATTTCCTTCAATTGACCGGCCGTGTCGATGGTCATCTGCTCGGATTCGACGACGCAGGTGCCCGCGATAAGGAAAAACGGCTTATCGAGACCGACTTCGAAGTCGCACAGCTTCATGCCTTCTCCTTGCGCGCTTCGTGACAGGCGAGCGCCGCTTCGACGAACGACTTGAAAAGCGGATGCCCGTCGCGCGGCGTCGACGTGAATTCAGGGTGGAACTGCACGCCGACGAACCACGGATGCAGGCTGCGCGGCAGCTCCATCATTTCCGGCAGATCTTCGCTCGGCGTGCGCGCGCTGATGATAAGGCCGCCGCCTTCCAATTGCGGCACGTAGCGGTTATTGACTTCATAACGGTGGCGATGCCGCTCGTTCACGTCCTTGCCGTAAATCTGTTCGGCCAACGTGCCGGCCTTGATCGGGCAACGCTGCGAGCCCAGGCGCATCGTGCCGCCGAGATCCGATTCTTCCGTCCGCTTCTCGACGCGGCCTTCGCGGTCGTACCACTCCGTAATCAACGCGACGACGCGGTGCGCCGTATTCACATCGAACTCGGTGCTGTTCGCCCCTTGCAAACCGACGACGTCGCGCGCGAATTCGATCACGGCCAGCTGCATGCCGAGGCAGATGCCCAAATACGGCACCTTCGCCTCGCGCGCATAGCGAATCGCCGCGATTTTGCCCTCGGTGCCGCGACGGCCGAAGCCGCCCGGTACGAGCACGGCGTCGAGATGCTTGAGGCTTTCGACGCCTTCGGCTTCGATCTGTTCCGAATCGATGTACTCGATGTTGACCTTCGTCGACGTATGGACCGATGCGTGACGCAGCGCTTCGATCAGCGACTTGTACGATTCCGTCAGATCGACGTACTTGCCGACCATGCCGATCGTGACTTCGTGCTTCGGATGTTCGAGCTTGCCGACGATCTCGGACCACATCGACAAATCGGCCGGCTTCGCCTGCAGCTTGAGCTCTTCGCAGATGATGCCGTCGAGCCCTTGGTCGTGCAGCATCTGCGGGATCTTGTAGATGCTGTCGACGTCCCACACCGAAATCACGGCGTCTTCGGGCACGTTCGAGAACATCGAAATCTTCGCGCACTCGTCGTCGGGAATGCGGCGATCGGCGCGGCACAGCAGCACGTGCGGCGAAATGCCGATCTCGCGCAACTTCTGCACGCTGTGCTGCGTGGGCTTCGTCTTCAGTTCGCCGGCCGTCGCGATGAACGGAACGAGCGTGAGATGAACGAAGCACGCGCTGTTGCGGCCGAGCCGCAGGCTCATTTGCCGCGCCGCTTCGAGGAACGGCAGCGATTCGATATCGCCCACCGTGCCGCCGATCTCGACGATCGCCACGTCGGGTTCGCCGCAGGTGGCCGAGGCCGCGCCGCGCTCCACGAACGCCTGGATTTCGTTCGTGATGTGGGGAATCACCTGCACGGTCTTGCCGAGGTAGTCGCCCCGGCGCTCCTTGCGGATCACCGATTCGTAGATCTGACCTGTCGTGAAGTTGTTGGCCTTGCGCATCTTCGTGCTGATGAAGCGCTCGTAGTGGCCGAGGTCCAGATCCGTTTCGGCGCCGTCTTCGGTCACGAACACTTCGCCGTGCTGAAACGGGCTCATCGTGCCGGGGTCGACGTTGATGTAGGGATCGAGCTTGAGGAGGGTGACTTTGAGACCGCGCGATTCGAGGATCGCGGCGAGAGAAGCGGCGGCAATGCCCTTGCCGAGGGACGACACTACGCCGCCGGTGACGAAAACATATTTAGTCATCGCTGGATGCTCGCGGGAAAAACGGATTATACCTTAGGCCCGCGCGAAGCCCCAACGTTGGGCGGCATGCCCGCTATGTCTCCTCGCGCAGTCTGCGCAGCATTCCGAGCAGCGCGCGCGCCGTCTCGATCGGGCGCTCCATCGGGAAAAGATGGCTGCCCTCCATCCATTCGATGCGTCCGCGCGCCGCGCGCGAAGTCGCGTCGAGCCCCACTTGCCGGATCTCCTTCGATTGCGTGCCGGCGAGGAAGCCCACAGGCACCGGCGCGCCGTGCGCGAGCCGCGCGCCGAGCGTGCGCGGCAGCGTTCGGTAGATCCGATACTCGATGTCTCGGTCGAAAGCTAGTGTGCGCACCCCGCCCGGCGATTCCGCCGGAATGCCGAAGTCGATGTAGTCGGACAACACCCGTTCGTCCCAGCGGGCGAATGCGCTCTTCGCGTGAAAGTGTCGCCAGGCTTCGTCTCGGCTGGCCCATTGCGTGCGACGCTTGCGCGTGGCCGCGGCGGGCGAGAGCCTTTCATCGAGCCCCGTCCATTGCGTGAAGCGCAGGACGCTCGCGCGCCAGCCCGCCACCACGGGCGAATCGAGCATCACGACGCCGCGCACCCGATGCGGGTGTTTGAGCGCGGCCATCAGCGACAGATATCCGCCGAGCGAATGACCGACAAGCCAGACCGGCTGCTCGTAGCGCCGACCGATATCGGCGAGCAGTTCCTCGACGAGATGCGGCCAATCGCTCGTCACGGGGTAGCGAGTATCGTGACCGATGCGCTCGATATAGCGAAGTTCGTAATCATCGGAAAGTTCGGCGAACAGCGTTCTGTAGGTCGATGCCGGAAAACCGTTCGCATGCGAAAAGTGGATGATTTCTTTCAAGCGCCGCAGCCTCCATGAACGTTCGCGTCTTATCGATCCGGTGGATCCTTTCGCTTCCTTCGATCCATCCAATACCGCCCATGGGAAACGCGGTAGCGTTCGAGCGTGAGGCGCCCGCCCACGAGCGACGCGCGCACCGCACCGTCAAGATCCGTGCGGGCTAACCGGATCTCGCGCGCTTCGAACCGGGACCAGACGCGCGGATGGGGATGGTGAAAGCGATTGGCGTAGCCTACCTGAAATACGGCCGCAAGCGGGTCGACGGAATCGAGGAAAGGCTCGGTCGACGACGTGTTGCTGCCGTGATGCGCGACCAGCAACACGTCGGCGCGCAGCGCCTCGGCCGAGCGCGCCACAAGCGTACGCTCGGTTCGCGCACCGATGTCGCCCGTCAGCAGCGCGCTCATGCCCGGCGCGTCGACCTTCAGTACACACGATTGCTCGTTCGAACGCGCGGGCAACGGGCCCGGGTCGGGCCACAGGATTTCGAACTCGACGCCGTCCCAATGCCAGCGCTGTCCGGCTGCGCAGCGCAGGCGCTCTATCCCAGCCGCGTGCGCCGCATCCCATATTCGGTGCGTGGCGGGCAAGCCGCCAAGGACCTGCCCGATCTCGGCCGCGTCGAGCACGGCCGGCACACCGCCCGCGTGATCGGCGTCACCGTGGCTTACCACGAGTGTATCGAGATGGCCGACCCCGTTCGCCCGCAGAAAAGGGGCGACGATGCGCTCGCCCGCATGCGTCGACTCGGGGCCGGGACCGGCGTCGAACAACAGTGCGCGACGTCGCGTTTCGATCAAAATCGATGCGCCCTGGCCGACGTCGAGCGCCGTCAGACGAAACGCGCCCTGCTCGATCTCGGGCGCGGCCGGGACGACGAGCGGCAGCCATGCGAGCGGCGCCGCGAAACGCAGCGGCCAGCCTCGCGGCATGAGACACCAACCGACGCCCACGAGCGCCGCGGCCAACGACCAAAACGATGGACGCGGCGGATGCCGGTCGGCCCACGGCGACGCTGCGAGCGCGTGCAGGATCCGCATCAGCGGCTCGAGCAGCGCATGCGCCATTTCGTAGGCGAGCGCATCGAGCGGCGACGGCAGTGCAACCGCCACGAGCACGACGGGCGCCACGAGCACGCTGACCCATGGCACCGCAATCGCGTTCGCTAGCGGCCCGACGAGCGAGACTTGCGAGAACCAATACGCCGTGAGCGGCGCAAGGCCGAGGGTCACCGCCGCTTGCGCGCGAAGCGCGTCGGCGCATCGCGTCCGCCCTCGCGCCAGCCATCGCCGCCAAGCCAATAGGCTCGACACGCCCGATGCCCTCTGCCCGGGCGGATCGTCCGGCATCGAGAGCGAGGCCTGCCATGCCGGATCGCTCGCGCGTATCGCGTCGCGCACGTCGAGCGAGGTATCGTCCGGCCCGCGCACGCGAAGCCGGCCGCGCATCGCGAATGCGATCAGCGCGACAGCGCCGAACGACAGCCAAAACCCGGCCGCCGTCACGGCCCATGGATCGACGAGCAGCACGAGCGCCGCCGCCCATGCCAGCACCAGCGAAAACGCGACGTTGCGGCCGACCACGAACGCGACGCTCGCGACGATCGACATCCAGAGCGCGCGCTGCGCCGGCACGTTGAAACCCGCCAACGCGGCGTAGCCGGCGGCGCATAGGGCGCCGGCCGCTGCGGCGATGAGCGGCGTGGCGACAACGAGTGGCCATTCGCGCGCGCCGTGCCGGGCCAGTAGCGCGCCGAAAAAACAGGAACGACGCCACAGCCATCCCGCGAGCAAGGCGCCGAGACCCGCGACGAAGCCGATATGCAGGCCCGAAACCGCCACGAGGTGGCTCGTGCCGCTGCGATGAAGCGCGAGCCGATCGTCGGCCGAGATCGCCTCCTGCGCGCCGATCGCGAGCGCCGTCACGATGCCGCGATGTTTCGCGTCCGATAGCGCACGGGCGATCCGCTCGCGCAGCGCGAAGCGCAATCGGTCGATCGTCGTACCGATACCGCCCGCCACGCCCGGCAAGCGAATCGCCCCGGTGCGCGGAACGACCGAACCCGTCGCCCGGATGCCGCGTTCGAATAGCGACGCCTCCATGTCGTGCCCCGCGAAATTGGCGTGACCATGCGCGCGCTTGAGCCGCACGACAAGGCGCCAGCGGTCGCCCGGCATCAGATGCGGCGGGCACGCACCGCCACGCGCATTCCAACTGAGTTGGACGATGGAGGGGAAACGTTCGATGCCCGTTCTTCGCTGAACCTCGCCGACATCGACGGCAAATGTGAATCTGACACTGCCGCGATCGCCGACGGGCAAACCTCGTATGTAGCCCTCGAGCGTCAATTCGCGCGACTCCCACGCAAGGGGCAGCACTTCGCCCAATCGCCATTGCGCGCGCATGGCGGCATAGCTATACCCTGCGACCGCCGCGGCAGCCGCCAATGCCACCGGCACGGCGATGGGCGTGGCCCTCATCGCCCATGGCGACGGCCTTCGCGACCCAACGGCGCGTGCCGAGCCTTGCCGGCGAAAACGGTCACCCCGAACAGAAACAGCGATGCCCGCCATCACCGCAAACAGCGCAGCGAGGGCGATCCATTCCCCCGGCTCAGGCAACGCCGAGCGTTGCTGCAACATCGCGACGCCGAACGCGAAGCCGATCAGCGCAGTCCGCATTCGCCCTCCTCCGATTGGCACGCCGATATGCGAGCGTGAGCCAAAAGCCGCGGCTTTCAGCTCATCGGTCGCGTGGCGCGAACGATCGTGGATTATGGGCGAGCGAGGGCGAGGCGGGGCAAGGCGGCGTGAGCGTTAGCCGTTGTGACTAGCTGCAGCTCGTGTATGTCGATCGCGCGCAGCTCGGCGATGACGCCGCCGATCCTCGGCACTTGGTCGGGCGAGTTGCGCTGCTTGTAGCGCCAAGCAGGAGGAATATCGGGCGCGTCGGTCTCGACGACGATCGCGTCGAGCGGCAATTCGGCCGCCAGCCGTCTGATCTGCCGCGACCGTTCGAACGTGACATTGCCACCGAAGCCGAGTCGCATCCCTTGATCGATGAACGCCTGCGCCTGCTGGAAGCTACCGTTGAACGCGTGCGCTATGCCGCGCCGCACCCCATGCCGGCGCAAGCCCTTGAGCACGAGATCCTGCGATTTGCGTACGTGGCAAATCACCGGCAAATCGTAGTCGCGCGCGAGCCGTAGCTGCGCGTCATAGAAGAAGCGTTGACGCTCGTCTTCGAGTTCCGGCACGAAGTAGTCGAGGCCGATCTCCCCTATGCCGACAAAGCGCGGATCGCCCAAACTCGCTTCGATTTCGTGCCGCAGCGCGTCGACGTCGTCTTCCCTCGCCCGTAACGTAAAGAGCGGATGGATGCCGAGCGCGTACACGCCGCCCTCGATGCGATGGGCCAGCTCGCGCACGGTGGGGAAGTTCGCGCGCGCCACGGCCGGAATGACGATGCGTGCAACGCCCGATGCGTGCGCCGCTTCAGCGACAGCCTCGCGATCGCCGTCGAATTCGCCGGCGTCGAGATGGCAATGCGTATCGATCCACATGTCGGCCTCGCTTGGCGTGGGTTCGACGCGTTAGACGGGCACGGAAGGCTCTTCGTGCAAGACGCCGTCGCGCAAGCGCATGATGCGATCGCAGCGGCCGGCCAATTCAACGTCATGCGTCACGATCACGAAGCTCGTCTCGAGCGTGGCCGACAACTCCAGCATCAGGTTGAAGACGTTGTCGGCCGTCGCGCCGTCGAGGTTGCCGGTCGGTTCGTCGGCCAGCACGCAAGCGGGCTTGGTCACGAGCGCCCGCGCGATCGCCACGCGCTGGCGCTCGCCGCCCGAGAGCTCGCCCGGCCGGTGTTTGGCCCGGTGCGCGAGCCCGACGCGCTCCAACATCGCAAGCGCCTCGCGCCGCGCCGCGTCCGGGTCGAGCCGCCGGATCCGCAGCGGCATGGCCACGTTATCGAGCGCGCTGAATTCGGCCAGCAGGTGATGAAATTGATAGACGAACCCGAGCGCGCGGTTGCGCAAGTCGTTCCGTTCGCGTTCGGCCAGCTTCGTGAACGGCCGCCCCAACAGCGAAACGCTGCCGGCGCTGGGCTCGTCCAGGCCGCCCAGCACGTGCAGCAGCGTGCTCTTGCCGGAGCCCGACGCGCCGACGATCGCGAGCTTTTCGCCGCGCCGCACTTCGACGTCCGCGCCGCTCAACACGGCCACGTTCAGCCCGCCCTGCACGAACGCCTTCGAAATGCCGTGCGCCTGAAGCACGCACTCGGTCGAGCCTGGGGCGTTGAAAGCGGCGCTGCCGGCCGTCGGTCGTTCAGTCATGAAATCACTCATAGCGCAGCGCCTCCGCCGGGCGCACCTTGGCGCCTCGCCAGCTCGGATAGAGCGTCGCGAGCGCCGACAAGGCGAACGCGATGACGCCGATTCTCGCGACATCGCCGGGCACGAGTTCCGACGGCAGTTCGCTGATGAAATAGACGGACGGCGGCAAGAACTGCACGCCGAGCACATGTTCGATCATCGGCACGAGCCAAGGAATGCTCCAAGCGATCAGGCACCCAAGCGCAACGCCCGAGGCCGTGCCGATGAAACCGATCGTGATGCCTTGAATGAAAAAGATCTTCATGATCGACCCCGGCTGCGCGCCGAGCGTGCGCAAGATCGCGATGTCGGCCTGCTTGTTCGTCACGGTCATGACGAGCGACGACACGAGGTTGAACGCCGCTACCGCGATGATGAGCGTGAGGATCACGAACATCATGCGCTTTTCGATCTTCACCGCCGAAAACCACGTCTTGTTCTGTTGGGTCCAGTCGCGGATGTAGAGGTCGCCCGACAGTGTGCGCGCAAGTTCGTGCGCCACGCGCGGCGCCTCCTGCATGTCCTTGAGCTTGAGCCGCACGCCCGTGGGCGCGGTGATGCGAAAGAGCGCCTGCGCGTCGCGGATATTGATGAGCGCAAGCGAGGAGTCGTACTCGTAGTGTCCGGACTGAAACACGCCCGTGACCGTGAACTGTTTCAAGCGCGGCATCATGCCGGCCGGCGTGATCGACCCTTCGGGCGCGACGAGCGTGATTTTGTCGCCGGGCGACACGCCCAGGTTCGCGGCCAGATCGGCGCCGAGCACGATATTGAATTGACCGGGCTCGAGATCGGTCAAGCGGCCGGCCTTCATATCCTTGCCGATGTCGGACACTTGCGGCTCGAGCGACGGCTCCACGCCGCGCAGCGCCACCCCGCTCACGGAATCGCCCCGCGTGAGCAGCGCCTGCGCATCGACGTAAGGCGCCGCGCCGATCACCGCCGGGTTGCGGCGCGCCTCAAAGGCCGTGCGTTGCCAGTCGGGCATCGAGCCCGTCGGCGAAAAGATTTCGACGTGCGCGAGGACCGACAGCATGCGGTCGCGCACTTCCTTCTGAAAACCGTTCATGACCGACAGCACGACGATCAGCGCGGCCACGCCGAGCGCGATGCCCGACATCGATACAGCCGCGATGAACGAGATGAAACCGTTGCCCGTCGTGCGCTTGCCGGCGCGCGTGTAGCGCCAGCCAATTTGCCATTCGTAAGGGAGCTTCAAGCGAATCCTTCAATTCTCTGCGGCGCGCCGACCGGCCCGCAATGCGCATGCCGCGGCGGCTCACTCGCACCGCGCAGAGGCGCGGCGCCGAACAAGCGCGCAGTTTGCCATACAATGCGCACCATCATGCATTCCAACCGTCTTCATCTCCTGTTGCCGTTCGCGCTGCCCGCGGCCGCGGACGCCTCGAGCGCGCTGCACGATCTGCGCAGCCCCGCGCTCGACAAACTGCTCGCCCGCGCGACGCTCGTCGAGCGCGTGGCCGGCGAAGACTTCCAGCGCACGTTGCCGCACGAACGGTGGATTGCCCGCCAGTTCGGCGCGATTCCCGCGAACGCAGCCGACGAGGCCCCGCTCGCGCCCTATATGCTACTCGCCGACGGCGGGACACCCGGCGACGATCGTTGGGCGTGCGTCGAGCCCGTCCATGTGCGTATCGCCCACGATCACCTGGTGCTGATCGATCCGTCGGCCCTCGATTTGACCGAAGAAGACGCGGCGAAGTTGCTCGTCACGGCCAAGCCCTTGATCGAAACGCTCGGCGTACGCGTCGAGGCGCCGACGCCGTACCGGTGGTATTTGTCAGGCGAGGCGCTCGGCGCGCTGGCCGGCGCGTCGCCGCTTCGCGCGAGCGGCCGCAGCATCGAAATCTGGCTGCCTCACGAGGCGCATTCCGGGCAGCGCTCGCGCATGTGGATGAAGCTGCAAAACGAAGTCCAGATGGGCTGGTTCGAGCATCCCGTCAACGAGGCCCGCGAAGCGCGCGGGTTGCCGGCGGTCAATTCGATATGGCTTCACGCGCAAGGCGCGGCGCAGCGCGTGCGCAGCCCATTCGCGCGCGTGCTGTCCGACGCGCCGGCCACGCGTGGCCTCGCGCTGGCGGCCGCCTTGGAACCGAGCGCGCCGCCCGCTTCGTTCAAGGCGCTGCCGCCGCCGGTGGCCGGTGAAACGCTCGTCGAGTTGAGCCCGTTCACCGCGCCGTTCATCGCGCAGGACTGGGCCGCCTGGCAAGCGGCGCTCGATGCGCTCGAGCGCGATTGGTTCGCGCCCGCGCTGGAAGCGCTCGACGCCGGCCGCCTCGGCGCGCTCGCGCTGACCCTCGCCGGCGATACCGGGTCGGTCACGCTCACCGCGACGCGCGGCGATTTGCGCAAGTTCTGGCGCCGTCGCGTCCTCGCATCGCTGTTCGATTGAAGCGGCGCACAGTCGTTTCAGCGCTTGCATTCGCCGGAACGCGGCATGCCGCGCCCTCCGTCCCCGCTTTCATTTTTTCGTCTCGTCCATGACTCGAATCGTCACCCGCGCGTGCTCGCCTGCCGATCAAGCCGCCCTGATCCGCCATGGCTTGCATCCGATTCTCGCCCGCCTGTATGCTGCGCGCGGCGTGCGCATGCCCGACGAGATCGAGACCGCGCTTGCCCGGCTCGTGCCGCCCACCGAACTGAAGGGCACGAACGATGCGGCCGAATTGCTCGCGCAGGCCATCTTGGCCCGCAAGCGCCTGCTCGTCGTCGCCGACTACGACTGCGACGGCGCGACCGCCTGCGCCGTGGCCGTGCGGGGCTTGCGCATGTTCGGCGCGCAGGTCGACTATCTCGTCCCGAACCGATTCGAGTACGGCTACGGGCTCACGCCGGAAATCGTGGCGTTGGCGGCCGCGCGCAAACCCGACCTGCTGATTACCGTCGACAACGGCATTGCGAGCGTCGACGGCGTGGCCGCCGCCAATGCGCTCGGCATCGACGTGCTCGTCACCGACCATCACTTGCCCGGCGAAACGCTTCCCGCCGCCCGCGCGATCGTCAACCCGAACCAGCCCGGGTGCCGTTTTCCGAGCAAATGCATCGCGGGAGTCGGAGTCATGTTCTACGTGCTGCTGGCTCTGCGCGCCAGGCTGCGCGACGTGGGCGCCTTCGGCGAAACCGGCGCGCTCGGCAGGGCGGGCATCGCGGAGCCGCGGCTGGACGGTCTGCTCGACCTCGTGGCGCTCGGCACCGTGGCCGACGTCGTCAAGCTCGACGGCAACAATCGCGTGCTCGTCGCCCAGGGCCTGTCGCGCATTCGCCGCGGCCGCATGCAGCCGGGTATCGCCGCCCTCTTTCGCGCGGCGGGACGCGAGGCGCGCACCGCTTCCGGCTTCGACTTGGGCTTTGCGCTCGGCCCGCGTTTGAATGCGGCGGGACGGCTGTCCGACATGTCGCTCGGCATCGAATGCCTGACGACAGACGACGTGGGCCGCGCCTGGGAACTCGCGCAGCAGCTCGATGCGATGAACCGCGAGCGGCGCGAAATCGAAGCCGGCATGCAGCAGCAGGCGCTCGTCGACATCGCCGCGCTCGATCCCGAGGGTCGCGCGACGATTACGCTGTTCAACGAGAGCTGGCACCAGGGTGTCATCGGGATCGTCGCGGGGCGACTGAAGGAGAAGTATCACCGGCCTTCCTTCACGTTCGCACTGGCCGACGAACGGGGCGAACGCGTCAAAGGCTCGGGGCGATCGATCCCGGGGTTCCATCTGCGCGATGCATTGGATCTGGTCGCCAAACGCGAGCCCGATCTCATCGTTACGTTCGGCGGGCATGCCATGGCCGCGGGCGTCACGATCGCCGCGCGCGACGTGCCGCGCTTTGCCGCCGCATTCGAGGCGGTAGCGCGGGAGCAACTCGACGACGCCGCGCTCGCGCGCGTGGTCATGACCGACGGCGAACTCGAAGACGCCTATTTCACCCCTCAAATCGTCGAGCTGATCGATGCGGCCGTCTGGGGCCAGGGCTTTCCGGCGCCGACTTTTTCAGGCGAATTCGATGTCGTTTCCCAGGCGCTCGTGAAGGACAAGCACTTGAAGCTGCAGCTCGCCCGCGGCCAGCAGCGCTTCCAGGCGATCTGGTTCAACCACACGGAAACGCTGCCGGCGCGCGCCCATCTCGCCTACCGGCTTTCCGCCGACAGCTGGAACGGCGTCGTGCGCGTTCAACTCATTGTCGAACACGCGGCGTCAGGCGAGCCGCATTAAGCGGCCGCGCCGCTCACATCCAAGGCGCGAGCGCCAGGGCCTTGGCCGAATGAACATCGCCGGCGCCGGCAGCGCCCGGCGCGGCGGACCGATCGGCTATAATTTCCCCTTTTCACGAAGCAGAAAAGATCGACATGGAAGCCGAACGTCTGAACGCGATCGAAGGCTCTCTAGCGGACTTGCGCCGGCGCGCGAGCGAGCTACGGGGGTATCTTTGACTACGACGCCAAATTTGCGCGTCTAGCTGAAGTCAACAAGGAACTCGAGGATCCGAACGTCTGGAACGACTCGAAGCACGCCCAGGCCCTCGGCCGGGAAAAGAAGATGCTCGAAGGCGTCGTTCTGACCCTGTCCGCGCTCGACACCGATTTGCGCGATGCGCAGGATCTGTTCGACATGGCCCGCGAGGAAAGCGACGACGACACGCTTCTCGCCTGCGAGGCCGATGCTCAAGCGATCGAAGCGCGCGTCGCCGATCTCGAATTCCGCCGGATGTTCGCCAACCCGGCCGATCCGAACAACGCATTCATCGACATTCAAGCCGGCGCGGGCGGCACCGAGGCCTGCGACTGGGCCGCCATGCTGCTGCGTCAGTACCTGCGCTATTGCGAGCGCAAGGGCTTCAAGACCGAAGTGCTGGAAGAATCGGAAGGCGACGTCGCGGGCATCAAGAACGCCACGATCAAAGTCGAAGGCGAATACGCCTATGGGTTCTTGCGCACCGAAACGGGCATCCACCGCCTCGTGCGCAAATCGCCGTTCGATTCGTCGGGCGGCCGGCATACGTCGTTTTCCTCGGTGTTCGTCTATCCCGAGATCGACGATTCGATCGAAGTCGACATCAACCCGGCCGACCTGCGCATCGACACGTACCGCGCGTCGGGCGCCGGCGGCCAGCACATCAACAAGACCGATTCGGCCGTGCGGATCACGCACATGCCGTCGGGCATCGTCGTGCAATGCCAGAACGACCGCTCGCAGCACCGCAATCGCGCCGAAGCGATGGCGATGCTCAAGTCGCGCTTGTACGAGGCCGAGATCCGCAAGCGTCAAGCCGAGCAGGACAAGCTTGAATCGAGCAAGACCGATGTGGGCTGGGGCCATCAAATCCGTTCGTACGTGCTCGATCAGAGCCGCATCAAGGATTTGCGGACCAACGTCGAAATGAGCAACACGAAGGCCGTGCTCGACGGCGATCTCGACGATTTCATCAGCGCGAGCCTGAAGCAAGGCGTCTAAGCGCACCGGATACACCATGACCGAATCGACTCTCCCCACCGTCGACGCCAGCGTCGACGAGAACAAGATCATCGCCGAGCGGCGCGAAAAGCTGCGCCTGCTTCGCGAGTCGGGTATCGCCTACCCGAACGATTTCCGCCCCACGCACCATGCGGGCGATCTGCAATCGCAGTACGTCGACGCCGACAAGGACGCGCTCGAAGCCACCGCGCTGCAAGTCGCCGTGGCCGGCCGCATGATGCTCAAGCGCGTCATGGGCAAGGCGAGCTTCGCGACCGTGCAGGACGGCTCGGGGCAAATCCAATTCTTCGTCACCCCGGCCGACGTGGGCGAGCAGGCGTACGAGGCCTTCAAGAAGTGGGATCTCGGCGACATCATCGCCGCCCGCGGCGTGCTCTTCCGCACGAACAAGGGCGAGCTGTCGGTGCGCTGCACCGAGCTGCGCCTGCTGTCGAAGGCGCTGCGCCCCCTACCCGACAAATTCCACGGCCTGTCCGACCAGGAAACGCGCTACCGTCAACGCTACGTCGACTTGATCGTGACGCCCGAGGCGCGCAGCACGTTCGTCGCTCGCACGAAGGCCCTTTCGTCGATCCGGAAGTTCATGTCGGACGCCGAGTTCATGGAAGTCGAAACGCCGATGCTGCACCCGATCCCGGGCGGCGCGGCGGCCAAGCCGTTCACGACGCACCACAATGCGCTCGACATGCAGATGTTCCTGCGCATTGCGCCGGAGCTTTATCTGAAGCGGCTGATCGTGGGCGGCTTCGAGCGTGTCTTCGAGGTCAACCGGAATTTCCGCAATGAAGGCGTCTCGCCGCGGCACAATCCGGAATTCACGATGATGGAGTTCTACGCCGCGTACACGGATTACACGTGGCTCATGGACTTCACCGAACAGTTGATACGCCAGGCCGCCATCGATTCCCTCGGCACGGCCAACATCGTCTATCAAGGGCGTGAGCTCGATCTGTCCAAGCCGTTCCATCGCCTGACGATCACGCAAGCCATCCGCAAATACGCGCCCGACTACAGCGATGCGCAACTGGCCGACGCTGCGTTCCTGCGCACGGAACTCAAGCGCTTCGGCGTCGATACGACGCAGCCGACCTTTTTGAATGCGGGCGTCGGCGCACTGCAATTGGCGCTGTTCGAGGAAACGGCCGAAGCGCAGCTGTGGGAGCCGACGTACATCATCGACTACCCGGTGGAAGTATCGCCGCTTGCACGCGCCTCCGATTCGGTCGAAGGCATCACCGAGCGGTTCGAGCTGTTCATCACAGGCCGCGAAATCGCCAACGGTTTCTCCGAGCTGAACGATCCCGAAGATCAGGCGGCGCGCTTCAAGAAGCAAGTCGAGCAGAAGGACGCCGGCGACGAGGAAGCAATGTACTTCGATGCCGACTACATCCGCGCGCTCGAATACGGCATGCCGCCGACAGGCGGCTGCGGGATCGGCATCGATCGGCTCGTGATGCTGCTCACCGACAGCCCGAGCATTCGCGACGTCATTCTGTTCCCGCACCTGCGCCGCGAGGACTGACGCGCACAAGCCACGGCAGAGTGTAACGATCGGTAAAAGCCGCCCGCCAGCCCCGCTGGGGGCGGCTTTCTTTTATGCGATGCGACCCTTCCAAAGTCGAGTGCCGAGCGTCTTTCGGCCGCCCGCCATCGCAGCGCGCGATCGTAGCGAGGCGTCGCGCGTTACAAATTGAAACGCCGAGATCCGGGCGATGGTGGAAACTAACGACGTCTCAATTAGAAGCCCCCTTCGTTCTCACGGAGGTACAACATGAACAATCCGACCACCCCCGCTCGTCGTTTGCACCCGCTGATCGCGGTCGCCGCGGGCACCGTCATCGTTGCGAGCCTCGCCGCCACCGCCGCCATTACCGGCGTATTCCCCAAGGCATCGAGTTCGAGCGTTCAAAACGATCAAACGCAAACCGCGCAGGTTTCGTCGCAACCTGTTGTCGATTCGGCCGCTCCGGCCAACACCACGTCGACATCGCTGACGAGCCCGCAACCGCAACCCCAGCAGCAGCCAGGGCGAGTTCAAGCGCCCTCGTCCCAAGCCGCCCAACCGGCGCCGGGCCAGGTGCAATACGCTGGACAGCCGGGCCAACCCTCCTACGCCCAACCGTCCGGCCAACCGCCCACGCAGCAACAGCAATATGCGCAGCAGCAACAGCTCGCACAACAGCCCTACGCCCAACCGCAACAGCAGCCGAACGCCCAGCAGGCCTACTGCGCGAGCTGCGGCACGGTCGAATCGATCGGGGCGGTACGGCATGAAGGGCATGGCACCGGCATTGGCGCGGTGGGCGGCGCGGTGGCCGGCGGCCTGATCGGCAACCAGTTCGGCGCAGGCACGGGGCGGACCGCGATGACGGTACTCGGCGCGGTCGGGGGAGGCTTCGCCGGCAACTCGGTGGAAAAGCACCTACGCAGCGAAACGAGCTACCAAGTGCGCGTGAGAATGCAGAACGGCCACCTGCGCTATTTCAATTATCGTGAAGCACCGCCGTTCCAACAGGGCGAGCGCGTGCACATCGAGCACGGCGCATTGGCGGCAGGCTGAGAGCGGCAACGATCGGCTTGCGATAAGCGTCCGACGAAGCCGCCCCCGCCACGCGATGCATGGCGGAGGCGGTCACGCTTCGAACACCCACAAAAAAGGCGACCTCACATGGGTCGCCTTTCTTGGGTTCTGCTGCTATCCGTCGCTGCGGCAACGCAACCTTACCTCTTCATCGCTACACCGCTTTCCTTGGATCCGCCGCGACTCACTCCTGCGCGTCTTCGATCCAAGCTAGCTGAATCGCTTCGAGAATCTTTTCGCTCGATCGATTAGGATCGTCGTCGAAGCCGTCGAGCGCCATGACCCACTGGTGCAGGTCCGTAAAGCGGATCTGCTGCGGATCGACCTCCGGATGATTGTCGGTGAGGGCCATTGCGATTTCTTGCACGTCCGTCCACTTCATGGCTGCTCCCTCCTTCGGGTCTCAATGATTTTCTTTAGCGTGATTGATCGAGTAGCGCGGGATCTCGACGACGAGATCCTTATCTTGCGGCACACGCGCTTGGCACGATAGCCGCGAGGTTGGCTCGAGCCCCCACGCCTTGTCGAGCAGATCGTCCTCGTCCTCTTCCGACGGCGCGAGCGCTTCGAAACCTTCCCGCACGATCACATGACACGTGGTGCAAGCGCAAGACTTTTCGCACGCGTGCTCGATTTCGATGCCGTGCTCGAGCAGCGCGTCGCACACGCTCTCGCCCGGCGCGGCCTCGAACACCGCCCCTTCCGGGCACAGTTCGACATGGGGCAGGACAACGATTTGAGGCATAGGAAATTCCGTGGCTTGTAGGATGCGGGGCGGCCGGCGTCGCCCGCCTCGTCATTGTAAGGCGGGCGCGTCGACACAAAAATGTCAGATGTCCTCGAGCTTGCGGCCGGTCAACGCTTGGCGAATGCTCTTGTTCATGCGCCGAGCGGCAAACTCGTCGGTTTCCTCGGCGAGCGCTTTGGTCGCCGTTTCGATGTCGTCGGCGACATCGCCCTGGGCCGCCACGCTCAAGCGAGCCAACGCGGCTTCCACCTTCACGCGTTCATCGTCGGCCAGCAATTCGCCATCGGCGCCAAGCGCGGCTTGGGTGGCCTCGAGCAAGCGTTGCGCCTCCACCTGCGCTTCGCGCAACGCCCGTGCGCGCATGTCGATTTCCGCCGTGCTGAAGCTCTCCTCGAGCATGCGCGCGACATCGTCGTCGGCCAGGCCATACGAGGGCTTGACCACGACCGACGCCTCGACCCCCGAATGTTGCTCGCGCGCGAAGACTGACAGCAAACCATCCGCATCGACTTGATAGGTCACACGAATACGGGCCGCGCCGGCCGCCATCGGTGGAATGCCGCGTAACTCGAATCGCGCAAGCGAGCGGCAATCGGATACGAGTTCGCGCTCCCCTTGCACGACGTGAATCGCCATGGCGGTCTGGCCGTCCTTGAACGTCGTGAACTCTTGCGCGCGCGCGACGGGGATCGTCGAATTGCGCGGAATGATTTTTTCGGCCAGCCCGCCCATCGTCTCCACGCCGAGCGACAGCGGGATGACGTCGAGCAACAGCCAGTCTTCGCCGGCGCGATTGCCGGCGAGCAGGTCGGCCTGAATCGCCGCGCCGAGCGCGACGACCTGATCGGGGTCGAGATTGGTCAACGGCGGCTGGCCGAAAAACGCCTCGACGGCACGGCGAATGACGGGCATGCGCGTGGCCCCGCCGACGAGCACGACGCCCTTCACGTCCTGCTGCGCGATCTTTGCGTCGCGCAGCGCCTTCTTCGTCGGCACGAGCGTACGCTCGACGAGCGAGCGCACGAGTTCCGCGAACTGCGTCTCGGTCAGCGGCACCGAGATCGGCGTACCGTCGGACAGCGTCGCCTCGACCGTCGCCTCGGGCGATGACGACAGCGCCTCCTTTGCGACGCGCACACGATCGAGCAGCAGCCGGACGTCCTCCGGGGCCAGGCCTTGCGGCGCCAAACCCGCTTCGTGCAGCACGTGACGGAACAAGACGTGATCGAAGTCGTCCCCGCCCAGCGCCGAATCGCCGCCGGCCGCGAGCACCTCGAATACACCCTTCGTCAGCTTGAGGATCGATAGATCGAACGTGCCGCCGCCGAGGTCGTAGACCGCGTACAGCCCCTCGGCCCCGTGATCGAGCCCGTAGGCGATCGCCGCGGCCGTCGGCTCGTTGAGCAAGCGCAGCACGTTTAGCCCTGCGAGCCGGGCCGCATCCTTGGTCGCTTGGCGCTGCGCCTCGTCGAAGTACGCGGGCACGGTGATGACGGCCCCGACGAGTTCGTCGCCCAGCGAATCCTCTGCGCGCTGACGCAAGGTGGCGAGAATCTCGGCCGAGACTTCGACCGGACTCTTCACGCCCGCGACCGTGCGAATCTGCACCATCCCCGGGGCGTCGACGAATTCATAAGGCGCGTTCTCCGCGCCTTCCACCTCTTGCTTGCCGCGTCCCATGAACCGCTTGACCGAAACGATCGTATTGCGCGGATCGAGCACCGCTTCTTCTTTCGCCGTATGGCCGATGCGGCGACCGCCGCGTTCGAGGTAGCGCACGACCGAGGGCAGCAGCACCCGGCCCGCTTCGTCGGGCAGCGCTTCGGCAGTGCTATTGCGCACGGCGGCCACGAGCGAATTCGTCGTGCCGAGATCGATGCCGACCGCCAGGCGCCGCTGATGCGGCGCGGGCGCCATGCCGGGTTCCGAGATTTGCAGTAGGGCCATTCTGTTGTATAGGGTCAGTGTTCGAGGCGTTCGATCTGATGGCCGATGTCGCCGGCCACGCGCTCGAGAAACATCAACTGCCGCACGGCTTCGGCCGCCGGCTGATCGGCGCCGTGCTCGAGCAGCGTTCCGAGCCGCTCGAAGCGCGCACGCTCCTCGTCGCGAAGCTCGCCTTGCAGCGCGAGCAGTTCGCCGACGTTCCTCGCATCGGCGGCGTCCTCCACGCGTTCGCGCCATTCCATCTGCTGCATCAAAAACGCCGGCTCCATGGCCGTGTTCTCGGATGCGCCGACATCGACGCCCCGTAACGAGAGCAGATACGTGGCGCGCTTGAGCGGATCCCGCAGCGTCTGGTAGGCCTCGTTCGCGCGCGTGGCCCATTGCATGGCGACGCGTTTTTGCGCCTCGCCCGCCGCGGCGAACCGGTCCGGATGGACCTGCGCCTGCACCGTGCGGTAAGCATGTTCGAGCGCCTCGAGATCGAGCGAAAAGCGCGCCGGCAAATGGAACAAGTCGAAGTGGCTGTCTTGGATCGAGGACATGTTGGCAATCGTCGCTGTTACGTAAAGCGCGAAACGGAAAACCGGCGTCATGCCGCCGGACGAGCGCCTAGAAACAAAAAGGCGGCCCGCGCCGCCTTCTCGCCCGCCCAAGGCGGCCCGCCATCGTCATACGCGGAACGATTCGCCGCAGCCGCACTCGTCCTTCACGTTCGGGTTGTTGAACTTGAACCCTTCGTTCAACCCTTCGCGCGCGAAATCCAGCTCGGTGCCGTCGATGTAGGCCAGGCTCTTCGGATCGACGATGACCTTCACGCCATTGCACTCGAAGATTTGATCCTCGGGTTCGAGCTCGTCGACGTACTCGAGCTTATAGGCGAGCCCGGAGCACCCCGTCGTGCGCACGCCCAGGCGCAGCCCGAGCCCCTTGCCGCGGCGGGTCAGGTACTTCTGCACGTGCTGCGCGGCTTTTTCGGTCAGTGTGATCGCCATGATCTTTCGTTCGCTTACGCGGCTTGCTGCTTGGCCTCGTCGGCCGATTGAGCGCCGCCGTGACGTTGCTTGTAGTCGGCCACCGCCGCCTTGATCGCGTCTTCCGCGAGAATCGAGCAGTGGATCTTGACCGGCGGCAATGCGAGCTCTTCGGCGATATGCGTGTTCTTGATGGAGAGGGCTTCGTCGAGCGTCTTGCCCTTCACCCATTCCGTGACGAGCGAGCTCGACGCGATGGCCGAACCGCAGCCGTACGTCTTGAACTTCGCATCTTCGATGACGCCGTCGGCGCCGACGCGGATCTGCAGCTTCATGACGTCGCCGCACGCGGGGGCGCCCACCATGCCGGTGCCGACCGTATCGTCGTCTTTCGAGAACGAACCAACGTTGCGCGGGTTTTCGTAATGATCGAGAACTTTGTTGCTGTAAGACATGATCGAACTCCTAGATTCGCTTAAATCCGAGTAATCGCGAGGCGCTCAGTGCGCGGCCCATTTGATCGTCGACAGGTCGATGCCGTCCTGATGCATTTCCCACAGCGGAGACAGGTCGCGCAACTTCGCGATCTTGCTCTTCAGCAGGTTGACGACGTACTCGACGTCTTGTTCCGTCGTAAAGCGGCCCACCGTGAAACGGATCGAGCTGTGCGCCAGTTCGTCGTTGCGGCCGAGCGCGCGCAGGACATACGAGGGCTCCAGCGAAGCCGACGTGCAGGCCGAGCCCGACGACACGGCGACATCCTTGATCGCCATGATCAGCGATTCGCCTTCGACGAAATTGAAGCTGATGTTCAGGTTGTGCGGCACGCGGCGCTCCATGTCGCCGTTGACGTAGACCTCGTCCATCTCGGTCAGACCCTTGAGCAG
>Ga0310811_10000425_pt1 | contig 56793 bp, 86 predicted proteins | sample YCmetagenome_FD_207642 | JGI IMG/M metagenome (GOLD analysis project Ga0310811, IMG submission 207642) | Soil microbial communities from experimental microcosm in Duke University, North Carolina, United States - YC | ecosystem: Engineered > Artificial ecosystem > Soil microcosm > Unclassified ... | reverse complement strand
GATACAGCGTCAGCGTGATCTGACCGTTGGTCGGTGTGGGAATGTTGACGGAGCCCATCGAGTTGCTCACGTCAGTGTTCAGAATCTTCACCGTCTGTGTGCCATCAGTCGCCTGGGCGGAGAACTCGACCACGATGCCAGTGAAGTTCTGAGGAGTGCCGTCGGGATTCTCGCAGGTGAAAGTCAGCACCCGCTGGGCGCCCTCGTCGACACTGAAGTTCAGCTGGTCGCTGTTCTGGACGTTAGCGAGAGTCATGTGATCACCTCCCACACGAAAGCCCGGCAGGGTCCGATCGAGCGGTTCACCTGCCGGGCGGCTTGTGTTGCTGTTAGGGGGCTACCCGCCCCCACTTGTTGAACGCAGCGTGGGTCAGGGGCATTCGACCCTGGAACAGTCGCTCTATCTCACGAGCGACCTGCTCGATCTCGGCCATGGGCTTGCTGGCGTTGATCGCCCGGTTGTCGTCGGTCCGCAGACTCAAGAAGTGCATCAGCGACCGCGCGTTACAGGTGGCGTACATCGAACTATAGATACCCACCGGCAGCACCGAACGAGCCACCTCTCGAGCGACCCCCTCACGGAGCATCGCCTGGTACGCCTCCCAGGCGTGCTTGTAGCCGTAGACCATCGCCTCCGTCGCGACCTCGATCTGACGGACGCTGCCGGGAACCAGACGATAGTGGGCGGCCTTGCCGGTCTGCTTGATCCGCCTGTTGATCGGCGGAATCCAGAAGTGCGGCTGAAGCTCACGGTATCGTCCGCTCTGCTCGTTGTAGCTCCACCCCACACGGTGGCGATGGAACTCACGGAAGACGAAGATCGGCGCCTCGACGAAGAACGTGAAGGTGTTGTGCTCGAACGGAGAGCCGTGCCGATGCTTCATCAGGTAGTCTATCAGGCCGGCGATGTCCTCGTCGGACGTCTCCCGCGGTCCCATGCTGCCCGTCGTCGAGACTCGGGCCGCGTTGGCTATGCCCGTGTCGTCGCCCTGGGCCTGCACGAGGTCCACGTGCATGGTGCTGTCAAGCACCAGCGGCGGCAAGACGAACCTAGTGTCCGGTTGAACGATGAAAGTCTTCGACGGCTCGGGCGGCGGCATCGGAACGTTCAGGACCTCCGAGCTCGCCGCATCGGGGACATCGAGGGATTCGGTTGTCACGTGTCTTCATCCTGTCTCCTCAGAAGAGAGTCGCCCGAAGACCGCCGTCCTCATCCACAGCGATGACCATGTACGTCAGCCCGTCGTGCTTCTCCCTCAGGTCGCCTCGACTCGGACCCACCTGACCGCTGGGATGACTGTGCCACAGCGTCAGCATGAAGCCCTCGTCGTTCATAGAGCTGATGATATCACGACCAGTGGCTAGCTGGAATTCGTCCATCAGCTCGCCGACATTCACGGCGTAGGAGCTCTCAGGTTCGAACGAAGTGTTTCGCAGCGGCACCCACCCAGCAGGCTGTGCCGGGGCCTCCCAGAGAAGCCCCACGGCCTCCCTAGGCAGCGCCCCGGCGATATGCCGGGCGATATCATCGAGCACCGCGCGAGGGAGATTGGCCGACTCCAGCCAGCGAAGCTGCCTAGTCACCCTGAAACAGGCCCTTATACTGCTCAGGCGTGATCACACCGAGCTCACGCAGCAGTTTTCGCAGCACGATGTCCGGCGCAGGCGCGATGACGACCGCCGGCGACGGTGTGGAGGGCTGCGCAGGAGTTTTACGGACCTCATGGAGCTCGCCCGAGGAGTTAGTCCACTGGTGGAACATGTCGCCAGAGGCCTCCTGCGCCTTGTGACTGACGTACGGCGTTCCACAGAAGGCGCACTCATCATCAGGCGTCTTGGCCTTACTCCACGCGTCAGACATCGTGCGTGTTGCCGGTCGTCACGGTCGGATCGGTCGCCGAGTTGCTCTGACCCAGCAGCTTCTGTATGGCGGCGAAGGCCAGCGCTGAGGTCGTGAAGGACAGACCGTCGATGGCGTACGTGTTCGACCCGCTCACCGCGGACACCGTGAACGGGTTGGCCGAGCCGGTCACCACGACGGCCTCGACCTGGGACAGATTCACCATCTTGGTGCCGCTGGCCGCGGACACCCACTGCTGAAGATTCACTCTCCACCCTCCTCTAGGTCGTCATCGTCCACCACGACCGCGTCGATGATGCCGGCGCGCTCAAGAGCCTTCAGCTCGCTGTCCTCGTAGTCCTGGCGGTAGCCCCGCTGACCGGCGAACATACGGCCCGTGGGCGAGACCGGGTCCGTGGAGCCCGCCGGCGGCATGGCGTGCTCCGGCGCCACCATCACGGAGGCAAGAACACCCTGCAGCTTGACGGAGATATCACTCTCCACGGTCTGCTTGGGCTTGCCCAGCAGGTGTTCGACCAAGAATTTCGCCACGTCCACCTTCGTGGAGGCGGCCACGACCGGCTTGCCCCGCATGTCCACGTCATCGTTGTCAAGCACCTGGGACAGCGTCGACAAAGCGTTGACCGTCGTCTCGTTCATCGAACCACGCACCCGCTGCTTGAACAGCGTCTCGATGCGCTCCTGGGTCTCCCGGGCCATGTAGGCGGAGGGAGCGCGACCCTTGAACTCGCCGTTGATGTCCTTGGTACGACCCTTGGCGAGCTCCTCAAGGTCCCACTCTTCGATGGGTTTTCCACACAGAGCGACGAACTCCTCCTCCGAGAGCTTGCCACCGGCCTGCAGCTTGCGACGAGCTCGGGCTCGGAGCTGCCGGGGAGTGTCGAGCACCTCCTGGGGCTCGCCGGTGTCGCGACGAGTGACCGCGGAGAAGGTCTTGGACGTCGGTCTGTCGTCCACCAGCACGTGGCGGTTCTCGAAGGCGTGGTGTTTGGGCGATCCAGGGGCGTAGGGATTGAACGTGGGCGGCAGCATGCCCTTGTCCATCTGCTCCCAGTACCACTCCTCTCGGTGTCGTCGACCCTCGTCACTCTTCTGCGGATACGCAGCGTGGGCGTTCTTGAAGGCCCACACGTAAAGCGGCCGCTCGGGGTGCTGGCTGAGCTTGTGGGAGGGGTGAAGTCGCTGCGGGGCGATCGGCTCCTGCACGTTGGAGAAGTCTATGATCAGCGGCGTGGCGCCCAGCTCCTCCCACACCCGGGTGTGTTCGGCGATGATGCCCCGATACTTGCTGCGGTAAGCAGGATCCTCGGGGTCGAGTTCGTCGAGGAGTTGGCGGCCCACAGGGTCGATCTGTGTGGAGAGGGGGGCGAGACCGCCGCGGTTGTCGAAGGTGCGGTTGGACTTACGGCCTACGCGGGGTCGAGACCGCTCCTCCTGGGCGATCGGGGAGTTCTCCATCTCGGTCGCTACGATGCGGAGACCCGCCTCACGGCGTCGGGCGTTGCGCTCGCCTCGTTCGCTGCGGATGCCTGGGTCGCCCGGCTTGGGGTGACCCGAGGAGAGGTATCCCGACCGCTTGGGGAACCTCAGGTGGGAGTTTTCGCCAGCCATGGTAGGACCCCCTCACGCGAGATATGACAGTGATGTCCGTCGATGACAGTTTATGACCTGGGGAAGGGTGCTGTCAATTCTTGTGTGGTGGACACGAGAAGGTGGGAGGAGGTAACGGTGTTAAAAGTTTCGGGGGAGATCCTCAGCCCCCGCTCACCACCGTCTGTAAGATGGACAATCACGAAGATCCGGAGATTCCACCCGGGGGGGTTCAAATCGGACACATCCAGACACAACGAGATATACATAGATGATCGGATCAATCAGTTCATTCTGAGATATACATAGATATACATGGATAGACTATTTTAATCCTTCATTACTCCCCCATATACACGCATATATACCCCCTTTATCAAAGGGATATATATGCATTCAGATTATCTCAGATTAATCTATTTCTCAAGGGGGTGATATCCCTCGCAGCAAATCGCAATGATGGGATTCTTCCAATCCCCAATCATGATATGCCCGTCATTCCAGATATCATCAATCTGGGAATCGCATTCCGTGCAGTAATTGAGGGGGAGATTCTGCATTTCCGCATAATCTTCCCCCTGCCGGCGGATGATCGGTTCGCCGTTCTCGATCTTGTTCAGCTGGATGATCAGATACTTCGCATCAGTCAGTTCGATCTTCATCAGATTTCCCTTCGTTGTTTTGTTGATACCCCTAATATATCCCCCGTCATGCTGCGTTGTCAAGTCGATGGCATCAACTTGCCACGTCATACAAAGCTCGTTGAGGCATGATCAGTGGAGCCGGATAGCTGGCATTCCACACGGCGCGATACGCCCTGAGAGGGGCGCGTGAGCGCCCCTGGCAGGAGATCAGTCGAGGAGATCGGAGTTGTCGCGGATCGCGTCGCGGATTTCGGCGGCGATCCCCGATTCGTGGCGATCGAAGAGTCGGGCGACGCGGTAGGCGATCAGCGCAGCGCGGGTTTCGAAGAAGCGGGTCGGGATTCGATCGATCATCGTCATCATCATAGGAATATCATACCTCGTGTTGCCTCGTTGTGTCAAGGTCAGTCGTTGGCGGATTCGCCGTTGATCATCATCTCGCAGATGATCTCTTCAAGATCGAAAGCGTCTTCGTCGGAGATGTCGTTCAGTTCGCGGTAGTCTTCGATCAAGCTGCCGGCGGCGATGGCGAAGCCGTTTTCGTCGTCAGTCGCCTGGTCGTGCCCGTCGGCGATGATGTCGGCGATGTTGTCGGTGGCGAGGAGCGAGATAGCGAGGGCGTCGAGTTCGTTTTTGTTCATGCCTAGATAATACCACCCTGCCCCCTCGGTGTCAAGGGGGCAGGGCGAGATGTTTAGTGGGAGATGTGTTGCTGATCAAGCCACTGGCAGGCGATCTTGACCCCCTGCTCGCAGTCGTCGCGCTTGGCGTCGATCCAACCGTCGTTGTAGTTCGTGACGGTGTTGTCACTCTTCGTGACGGTGGCGGCAGCGGGGTGGTGGATCGCGTCGGCGATTCCGATGCCCGTTCCGACGAAGGCAGCGATCAAGAAGGGCGCCAAGATCAGCGAGACGATGATCTTCGTGAACTTCGTCACCCGGCGGTTGGGGGTGCGGCGGGCGGTGGTGATGTTGTATGTCGTCATGCCTATATACTACCCCCTCCTGCGCCGGCAGTCAAGGCGGCCAGCGAGCGATTTTAAGCGCCGTAGGAAGCTCTGTGAGCGCCTCAGGATCGAAGGGATTGCTGGCATGAGGCATGACCTCATACACGCTACTGGCGCCCCCAGAGGGGCGCGCAGAGCTCTTCAGCAGAATATCTCCATGAGCTCCTCCGAGAGAGCGAGTTCGAGTTCGAACCGATCTTCCGGGTGGATGTCGTCGAACCCTGAGTCGTCAATCAGGAACTTGATCATCTGCTCCAGGGTCTTGCCCTTGCGTACCTGGATGAGATCGGAGCGTTGGGTGAGCAGTATCGCGAGTTCGGTGTTCAGCGTCATACCTAGATACTAGCGCCTACCACCTCGAATGTCAAGGCGGCAACCATGTCACTCCCCGAAGACCAATCGGTCGATCTGCGCGATGTCGAACTGCGAGCACTTGTCGATCATGTGGGCGATGTAAGCGACAGGCGGCGAGTCGAGGTTCTCGCCCTTCCTCGCGTTCACGAAGATCTCGTAAGGGTCCTCGCCAGCCTCCTGGGCGACCTTGTCGACCTCGAGCGCGATCTCGGTGATCTTGGTCATATCAATCCCCTAATCTCAATCGTCGAGCCAGTTGTAGGGCGGATCCTCGAGCTCTTCACGGGTGCAGTCTTCGATGTTGTACATCCACCGCAGGTCACCGCCGGCGGTGTCGTTCATGAGCGACCAGAACCCCGAGATCGCGAGTGAGTACCAGGCCTCAGTGCCCGGTTCGTATCCTTCGGTGGCGTCGGCGTTCTCGGCACCTGCACAGAGAGCGTGCATGGCGGTCGTCATCAGACCGTTGCGACCTGCGTGTCGCTCCTGTGTGAGAGCGTCAAGGCGGTTATACTCGATCTCGAAGGTGTGATCCTTGATGTACTGAGCCCGACGCGCACGGCACCTGGCGCGAGCCGCCTTGGTCGCGGGGTGCGTGCATTCGGTGTGAGAGGTCGGAGTCATAGGTAAATCATACCACCCCATGGAACCATGTCAAGGCCGAGATCGGGCTGTTTGAGGCGGTCATGAGGTGTCAGGTATGCTGGCATATACAACTGCCCCACACAGCGCGAGAGCGCCCTGTGGGCGCCTCAGCGGGGGATGTCAGAGATTCGACTGCGCAGCGGTGTAGATCATCTCCTCGATGGTCAGCGACCCGTCGTAGTAGCCGCGAGCGGCGGTGCGGAGAGCCTCGTCGCCGGTGCGTGCGGCGAGCAGGTCGATCTTCGCGGCGATCTCCTCGCTGTCGCCGGAGTTGTCGTAGAAGGAGGTCAGGATCGCGGCGAGAGCCTCGCGGTTGGCGGTGGAGGCAGCGGCGCGTTGCCGGCGGCAGGCGGCGCGCGCAGCCTTCGTGGCGGGGTGGGTGCAGTTCGTGTGCGGTGTCGAGGTCATACCTCGATCATATCCCGGCAACCGCGTCGTGTCAAGGAGGGTCAGACCGCGCGCATCGCGCTCACCGGGAGGATCTTGTCGCGACCGTCGAGCAGGGTCACCCAGGCGTGGGACCGATCGTCGTTGAAGTCCTTGACCAGACCCCGGGTGTCGACCGGCAGGGAACCGACCTGCTCAGTCAGAGTGATCACCGATCCGACATTGATCGGTCGGGGGGCGCCGGAGGCGATGAGGTTGCGTCGGCGAGCCTCGCGAGCGTTCATCGTATGATCCTTTCGGTTGGGGTTATACCCCAATCCTATCCACCAGTCGCCACGTTGTCAAGGAGCTATTTAGCCGCGCTGGCGCAAGATCAAGTCGTCCCCAATGCCAGCATACCACCTTATTTGATCTTGTCTCAGAGGCGCCCTACGACAGATACACCCCTTTATACCGACGTGTACGCGCGGTGTACATACACCCCCATACATACTACGCAGTATCCTCAACGCTCCACACCAACCCCTTGAGATACCCGCGTCGGCATACACACCACTGCACCCCCGAAGGGGTGAGTGGTAGGGCGTTGAGATCAGGCCTCGATCTCGTCCTCGTCGAGCTCGATCTCCTCGTCGATCATGTTCAGATCGGCGTCGGTGGGTTCGTCGGCGTCGTCGCCGATCTCCTCGTCGTTCTCGATCGGCGCGTCGTTCTCCCCGTCGATCATCGCGAGCGCGTCGATCTCCGTCTGCTCGGTGAGCGGCTGGGCGTTGGCGGCGCGCTTGGCCTCGAGCTCCTCGCCCCACTTCGCGAAACTCTTCTTCATCTTGCCGAGCTGGGTGGCGGTCAGGCCGATCGTGTAGCGGCCCCCCTTGCCCACCGACTCGATGCCGCTCATGTCGCTGCGCAGGAACTTGCGCAGCTCCTTCGGGGTGGTGCCGATCTCCTCGCTGAGCGACTTCGTGGAGTACTCGACCTTCGCCATCTTGATCATCCCTTCGGTTTGCCCCCCGGTCGGGGGGCGATAGGTAAATCATCTCACTCCCCCGACCCCCTGTCAAGTGACAAATCACCCGAAAGCGGACGACTTTTCAAGATCTTTTGGTAACGAAGATCATACCCTCAGTTAGGTCACGGTCCTTGACAACACTCATGTACCGTGGTATACGCGCGGGCGCGCGTTATATAATCGCCACCCCCTCACGAGCCCCCTGAGACAAGATCAGCGGAGCCGGAATGCTAGCATACCACGTCGTCCGATCATGTCCCTACGGAGTTCCTAGGAATTCCATTCTTTGTTATCCACCCGATATGTGGCTTAGCTTTTCCTGCCTTTGACCCCCGTTACGTGATTGATATGATCCATGTATGGATCATATCAATCACGGGGCGCCAAACGCCCTCTCACGGTCACGTAACGCGCGTCGGGTACGTCCCAGTATGTCCGTTTTCCACCCCTACATCCTGATCCGTGGCGATTCCAGCAGAATCCGGAGATCGGAGCTCCTGGCCGGCAGGAAAGTCCCAAGAGTCCTAAAATAATCTTATATAAATATGCATATATATCCTCGCGAACGCCGCGAGCCGCGATCAAACAAACGTCCACTCCACACCGCGAGCAGTCATGACTTTCCACACGCCGCGAGCGGGCCGTCGGATTCTGTTATGAAGCGTTTCGTCCTCGGCCGACGAGCATAACACTGAATATCTGACGGTTTAAACCCAGATTTACCCGTGTCGTGGCCGGTTTTTCTCGGGGATACCACCAGAAACATCTGGGAATCTCCCTCAAAATGTTTTAGTAGTTGATATTCGACTCCTGATGTTGAGTCATGTCCCGCCGCAGGTCAGGCGTTTTTTAGTGTATCTACGTTCTAATACGATTAGTCGACCTCCTCGCGGATTTTTGACAGATTTTCCCTTATGTTTGCTTGGATTTTCTCTGGGAATAGCTATGTAAATCCTCCTAGCTCTCTGTAGAGTGTTGACTAAACTCCAGCCACAGTGTTAGCTGGACCCCAGCCTGGAGTTTGACCCGTAGATTTCAGTGAGAACGAACCGCCAGCAACTGTGGCACCCCCTCAACCTCTTCTCGCACCCCGTAGTTTCCTCACCCATCATAGTGTAACCACGAATGACGTATGATCGTCCCTGATCCAGCCCTGATCACCGACCCTCCTAAACGCTTCTCTGCGCGATGAGCGTCACCTCACCGACTCATATATCGGCCCGGCATATACCCATCGCGCAGAGACAGCTCTCATCACTCCTAGAGAGGCACCTAATCGCGCTTATCGATTGCGTCGCGCATCGCGTCGCCGGTGACCAAACCCTCATTCCCCCCATTCCCCTTATTCCCGACTCCGCCCACCTGAACCATCAGTTCCCCGGTAGCAAGATCAAGCCCCAGACCAAGAGCAGCCAACTCAGCAGCCACATCACGAGCGACAGCACGAAGCCGCTTGTCCGCACGAGCCTTGATCTCTGCCGCCTCCCTGTTTCCGACTCCCGCAGTTCGAGCAGTGCTTCCCCGTGATGCCCCACGCGCAGCACGCCGAGCGCTACCGCCAGAGCGCACCACCACTTCAGCCATCCGCGATCGAGAAGCGTCAGTGTCTCGAGTCCTCCCCCCACCGCCACCTCCCCGATTCTTAGGGTCTCCCACCTTTCCAACCTCCGCTTCAGCCCCCCGAGTGTCCCTACCACCATCCACCTCCGGGCTATTCTCACCGTACATGTTAAGATCCCACAGCAGCTCGTACACCAGCAGCAGGGCTGGCGGAAGCTTGAACAACACCTCCACACCGACCCTCGAGTGGCTCACTCCCGCGGCGGCCCCTATCTCCGCGAGCCTCGACCTCACCATGGTGTCCACCATACTCATGGGCACCATCCGCTCGTTCCCAGCACCAGCACCAGACCTAGCCATCGAGCTCCCCCTCAGGGTCCATGTACCACTCCTCGAACGAGATCTCTCCGCCCGGACAGTTGTTCTTCCACAGCTCGGTGAACATGGGCTGCAGCGCGTCGACGATCCGTCGTCCTACGACCCTCAGATCACCGACGTCCATGTTCTCCCTAATCCTACGGTCGACCAGACACTTGCTGAGCTCAGTCCGTACGATCCTCTGAGCGTCCGATCTGCGGCTCATGCGTCCCACCCTCCATCTCCATCTCCATCTCCATCTCCATCTCCTGGCTCGGTTCGATGATCTGCCATCGAGCCAGGACTTCAGCGTCAGCGGCAGCGAGTCGTCGTTCCACTCGTGCGACTATCGCGTCCCTCAGATCGAACAGCTGAGCGTCGCCGGCGAACACCTCGCCGAACAGTATGTCCGCGGCGATCTCTCGAGCCACCGCCCGTCCCTGCTCATCCAGACTCTCGCGCCACCGGATGAACTCCCGCAGATCCATCACTCACCCTCCGTACCCAGTCCCTCAGCCACCAGACAGTCCATACAGGTCACATTCTGACGAGCGTACGAGGCCTTGAACCTCCCCCGGCCCAGACTCTGTATGTTCTCGACGAGCCCGCACCAGGTCTCTCGCTTGACTCCCCCCTTCTTGCCCTGCGCCTGCTTGATCCAGTGCATCTCGCCGGGCTCCTCAGAGCCCCGTGTGAAGGCGTTGTCCAGCGATCTGTGCTCAGGCTTGACTCTCTGCCACCCGGTCACTCGTCGTCCTCCCCCCCACCGGCCCGGACGGCGCCCCCGGCTCCGCTAGCCATTCTACCGCCCCACACTGCCGAGTTGCTGAAACTCCTTGAGACCGGTCTGCGATTCTCGACGACCCCGCTTATGGTGTCCATCACGCGGTCTATGTCCTCGAGAATATCCCTCACCACCGTCTCGGTGAGCGGCATGCCCTGATACCGCTCCAGCTTGTTCTCCAGTATGGCTCGCACCTCGAGACTCTGGATCAGCGGAGCCATGACCTCCCACAGTCCAGGCTGGTGCGATCGAACGATGGTCGATCCGACCTGCTCCGCCGGCGAGCCGTTCATCACCCGCGTGGCCATGTCCGTCCAGTCCTTGGTCTCCTCGCTGCCGAATAACACCTCCCGCAGTCGATCCGCGAGCCGCGCGGTGACCAGCGCTCTCTTCTCGTCAGGCGTCATCGTGTCCTCACCTTCGACCCCGGCATCCCCGCCCTCGTCATTCTACCCTTTCCTCCTGCGTATCGGTTGACCACCACGGCCCGCTCGCCGAACTTGTAGGTCCAGCCGGCCCGCTGCAGCCTCATGTTGAAGCACGTCAGGCAGACCGTGTTCTTGTCGTGCTCCGCGTGGAACGGCCTGAGATGAAAGTCCTGCAGCTCCATCGACCTGCGTATCAGCTGCGCCTGGTATGCGTCCGCGATCTTGATCTTGACATCGTCAATGCCCATGACCGATATGCTATCATCCCCGTCGCCAGTGCCAAAAGTCCGGCGCGCTCGTGCTCAGGCGGCGTTATCCCGACCACGACGAAGAGGATAGCCGTCAGCACCCAGCATATGTAGAACATCTCCGCTATCAGCCACTCGATCTCCCTGCACAGTCTTTGTGCCACCCCTGATCCACGCAAAACATGCTCCCATCAGCTCTACCAGGCAGGCCTGTAGATCGTCGTCATCGCCGCTTCCACACGCCCTGACCTGCGCCAGCTTGACCTGCAGCAGATTGACCCACGAGGGGCTCATGATCAGCGAGGCCTTCCAGTGGTCCAGCAGGTCCAGGGCCTCGGCGCCCTCACAGCCGGTCGGCATGGTCGCCGCGCCGTTGTGCAGAATCTGGTCGGCGTAGACCAGCGTGATCTGCAGGGCCGAGGGCGAGGTAGGAGTGTCGAACATCACGTCGCCCAGCTCGGGCATGTGATTCTCGGACGATCCTCGGCCGTAGTTAAACTCGATAAGATGTCGCCATCCGCCCGACATCAGGGCGTCGATCTCTGTCCACACCAGGACACCGCCGCAGACCTTGCACCAGCCGCGGTCGCCCGCGACTGGCTCAAGCCCGGCGGAGGGGTACCCGTCGAGAAACTCACTCATAGTCACTGTTCCAGATTTCCTCTAGATTGACAGGTTCGCCCATACCCAGGGTGTCGATGATCCGCCGGGTGCGGCTTTTAGGCAGCGGTTTGCCGGGCTTTGCTCGCAGCTCCTTCTCTATCTGTATACAGGAGGCGCAAGTCACAATCGGCAGATGAGGAGTGTACTCCCTGTCACTCAGTGTGTCGAACTCAACCTGTCCGCACAGTACCACTCGGTACATGGGCATGCCACGGTGGATGGTGCCCATCACCGGGGCGGCGGACTTCTTGCTATTCATGTCTTACCTCCTCTCACGCATCAGTATATCAAACCCGCCCTATCATATCAACCCCGTGATCACCTCGACGTCGGCGATTGGTCGCCCCGTTCATTATTGGGATCGCGGGAGCGCAGCGAAGCGGAGCCCGCGATCACAGTAGTGCATCGGGATGAGGCAAGGGGCGACCCATGATCGCCCTTGCCACCTTATCATTTGTTAAATTTTACCCGAAGGGTAAATTACGCCCGCGGGCACGCGCGAGTCAGTTGACGGGGTCAGGCTTCGCGTGGACTGTCCAAAGTTTGTCGGGGGTTTGGGCCGCGCGGCCGATCTCCTGGAGCTTTCTGAGACAGTTGTAGGTGGCTGCGGGTGAGAGGCCCGCTGCGCGAGAGATGTCTGAGCATCGTTGGGGGCCTTCGGGCTGTAGCCTGAGGCAGGCGCGCCACACTTTGGCTGAGTTGCCGCTGAGCTTGGGTGTGTTTGACCCGCGGCGGGGCTTGGGCCGCTCCACTGTTGAGAAGTCGATGTCGTGTACCTGAGCTCCTGCGTCGAGGGTGTACGTTGGGGCCCAGGTGCGCTGTGTGGGATCGGTCTTAAAGTCCCACCGCCCGGAGGGGGCGGCCTTAGACTCTAGCTCCATGATGAAGCCGTGTTCGCGGGCGGTGAGGTAGAGTGAGTCCTCGGCCCAGGCGTGCAGCGCCTGAGAGCCCAGCAGCCGGGTGCCACCGCGTATCTCACCCTCGACTCTTGACTTGTTGAAGTGGTGCACGAGCAGTATTGTCGTGTTCTCTCGCTTGGCCATTCGGGTGAGTGGGTCTAGGACTATGTTCATCATCTCGCCCATGTGGTTGATGTCTGAGCCACCAACGCTGCGCATGAAGGTGTCGAAGATGACCAGGGCGTAGGCCCACTTCTTACCGTTTGCCATCGTGTAACCCTGTCGAATTCGCTGTTGAACCTTCGCCATTGAGTCCTTGTCAGAGAAATTGACCTGGTGGCCATGTACCAGAGTTAAGGGCGCTTCGATACGGGAGCCCCGAGGTTCACTGTATACCCCCCCTTCGTGCAGAATGAGCTGTGTACCGTCGTACTTTGTCTTGGCTTCCCACACCTTCTTGATGCGGTCCGACATCAGGTGTGGAGAGTCCTCCAACACAAAGTACAACACTGGACCGGACTGTTCAACCGCGAACTGATCGAGAAAGTGCATGTGGTGTGCGCTGGCAGATCCCGCGACCGACATCGCCAGGTCAAGTGCCACCCAGCTCTTGCGGGCCTTGGGTTCACCCCCGATGAATCCCACATTGCCCCGGACGATCATGTTGCGCACCAGCCACTTGGGCGGCTTCGCCGCGGCTATGAAGTCGTTGACATTCAAGCCAGTGTAGTCGACCGTCTCGCTGAACTGCTTCTTGCGTTTAGTCCAGGCAGTCTTTGCCTGCTCCGCCAGGTCTTCGAGTTCAGTCTTACGACCCCTGAACTTATTCCAAGGTGTGGGGCGTATGACCGCCACTATCTCCTGGATGCTGCAGCCAACGTCCGCCAGGCAACGCATGAAGTAGAACATCGGCTTGCTGCGATCTTCGCCCTCCTGAGGCCCTCGCTCCATTCGCTCAGGGACACTCTTTGGGAGCAAGAGTCTTACTCGGTCGAGCACCTCACCAGGCTCGACTCCATCGATCTTCTCGAAGAGCTCTGCGTCGAGGGGGAGCTCTTCCCCTTCGTCATCGATCGCCGGCAATTCATTGAACTGCTCCGCGTTGTATCGAGGCCCCTTGGACCACAGCAGCTTGCCCTGGGGAAACTCCCCGTTCTCATCTTCATACTGAGATTTGTGGTTGGTCCAGCCCGGCAGCCTCAGCAATTGCGTGGTGTCCCACCCACTGGGGTCGGCGTCGACCAGCCTCGTCATACGCTGGTTGTCCGCACCCTTCTGAGAAGCCCCGTAGAGATCCTCCTCATCGGGGTCGTTCAGTAGCCAGAGAGCCTGGTACCTGCCCGGCGAAGTCTCCCAGGCGATCGAGGGCTTCCACTTCGGGTCGATCTTTCGAGGATCTGCCTCGTCGAGGTCAGCCCAGAGCGCATACTCCTCGGTGGCGTACTGCACTTGGCGGGCGTCCTGGGCGAAGAGTAGCGGACACCAATAGAGGTCGTCACCCTCGTGCGCCAGCATGTGCTGCAATATATCGTCCCGCTGCTGCGGCCACTGAAACGACTTACTACGGAACTTCCTATCAGGCCCTTCCACCCAGGGGAAAAAGCAGTATCCCGTATTGTCCTCGGGCCCCCATGCCTGCGATATGATGCGCAGTATCTGGTCGGCTTTGCTAATAGTCGTCATGTGAAAATACTAAAACTAATATCAGAGTAAAGCAACCACTGAGAAGCTTCGAGCGACCGAGTAGTTGACTAACAGCACAGGGTAGCGATATAGTAGTGCCATCGCTAAAAGGGAGGCTGACATGGCAGGTGAGTTTGCGATAGGCGAGCAGGTGGTGACAAAGCAGTCACCGGCTCTACTCGGTGTGGGAAGAGTGATACCGACCCCGAAGTACTCGAGCCCCCGCCTGATCTGGGCGAAGTTCTCGGGTGACACCGAAGCCGCGTTCGAGCCGGGGGAGCTCGAGCTCATCCAAACTTACATCGCTCGCATACAGGCCGAGGACCGCTGGCGCCTGGCCAACAGATGGAAGGGGGCACAATGAGGTACTCGACGCCGCCCGCGCCCCAAGTCCGGCAAGAGCCTTGCTGGTGTGAGGGTGGCTCCTACTACTGCGGCTGCTAGGAGAAACACAATGACGCACCCCACCCGAGAGACCGCGCTCGCGGCCACCTCCAAGCTCATCGAGATCGCCTACGTGGCGATCACGACCGGCCAGGCGGTGATCGATCTCGACGCTGCACAGGACATGATTCGTGTGATGCAGCGGTACCACCTGTTGGAGGAGCGAAACCTCCACACCCTTCACGACCCCGCCAACGGCTTTCCGACGGTCAAGTTCTACGACCAGATGAAGCACTTCGCCGGCGACGCCATGACCCAGTCCAACGATGGGAATATCCTGTGATCCCGCTGCCCACGCTTCTCGAGGACAAGACGTTCCGCAAGTACTTCGAGACGACGCCGGCGCTGTACCCCACCCAGGTCGAGCCGGGCGTCAAGCCCTGGCGACTGTGGGTCAAGAAGACCGAAGACTCCAAGTGGACGAAGAAGGAAGTCAGTGGATACCAGACTGCTGCCGGGTACGTTCTCGACCGGCTCGACGACATTTACGACGCGGCTGTCCAGTCAAGGGCTCGATCGTATGGCCCACCTCATCGTCGAGTCCGCGCGACGTCGGGAGGCAAGCCGATCCCGGGCCCAGAAGGCGTACGCCTCGTCGTATGGAGCCTCAGCCGCGACCTCATCCACGAGTACGGCCGACACGACTGGTGCTTCCAGTGCCGTCGACCCACCATATTCGGGTACTTCCATAACCATCACGCGTTCCGCGGCACGGCTCTGGAGGGTTTTACTTCAGCTGACGTTCGTCGCTGCACTCTGTGTGGGATCAGCCACTCTTTCAACCGTTCTGCCGTCTGAAGCAAGAGGTAAGCATGTCCGCAGAGGTTTCGTCGAGCGTTCACTGCGCAGGTTCTTCCACGGGGCAGCATCACTGGCTGGCCATAACGATGCAGCTGGGCACCATAGTGGGGGTCGACTCCACCGGCGCCCCCGTTTTCATCCCGGACGACACTGCCGACGCTGGGCTGGATTCTCCATGCTACGGCGGGCATCACTACGGATGCGCTCACTGCGACACTACCTGGCACGAAGGCTTGACCACCACCTGAAGTTGACAGGGCAGTTGTGGAGCGATATACTGCTTAGCGAACCTGACCCCTATTTCGGAGGCGATGATGACGCACCCCCTCCCGCTCAGCGACACCCCGATATTTGCGGGGATGTTGAGCGACCCCCAGCACGGCGACCTGGCCCGCGAGCTCAGCAACCCCCTCCCCTCCCCCGTGCATCACACGTCCTTGCGACGGTCGCGTACGGCGGAACTCTCACACCCGGCGAACTGCCCCGCCTGCTCCCCCGCTTCACTCTTGTTCGTCCTCACCAACCCCTGCCCGCCCGTCAACCGGGGGCTGGCCCTGCCCCCCGGATCCGCGACGAGCAGCGCGTCCCGCTTCGCCCCCGTCCGCAGCCACGGCAAGAAGTCGTCGAACCAGCGCAAGAAGGCGAGCCACTGACGTGGCAAACTTCTTCCGGGCGCTCCACATCCCCGCCGACTCCGACAAGCCCATCACCGAGCTCCAGCTCGAGGTTGGCTCCGGTACGATCGCACACTCGGCACTCATGCGGTTCTTCTGCGACTCGCTCGGCATTCCCGACCTCTTCCCCGGGTACGTCCGCACCCCCGAACTGGACAAGCTCAGGCCCACCGAGTACGACCCCGACATCCACATCGTGATGGTGGTAGATGAGGAGGGACACGAGCGGCGGCGGCCGGTCAACCACCGCGCCTGGCTGTTCTACCCCGACCCGCTGTACTACATCGCCGGCGACGTGCTGATGGTGGCCGAGGACCATTCGGACCCCGTGGAGGGCTGGGAGGTCATCTCGCTGCCCGATTACGTCACCCCCGAGCTCGTCGTCGAGCGCACCCAGCACACCAACATCCGCAAGAGCAACCAGCGCTAGGACCAACTGCACAGTGTTCAACTCGTTCTTCGGCCACCTCACCGAGTTCGGCTTCGCTCTTGGAGCCGGGCTCGGTGTGGGGGCTGGTCCTTTTATCCTCGGCAGCATGATTCTCGAGCGCCACTTGGACCAGCGAAAGCGGGACAAGATTCGGAGCAATCGCCGCCCTCCTTCCATCACCGCCGACACCGCGATCATAGAGAAGATAGTGGAGTGACCGAAGTCAACATACCCCGACCCACACGGAACAGCGAGCCTTTCAGGTCTCTGGTGGTGAACGCGCTCGCCAATAATCCGGGCACGCAGTGCCGCCACTGCCAGCAGCCCATCGTCGCTTGCGGATTCGACTGCGCCTTCCACGGCTACGTGCATGTGGGCGATCGCAGCGGCAGCCACAAGTGCGGAGTCCTCAACGGCTACCCCGTGGCTGATAACGCCTCGCCTTGACATTCCCCACCATGCCATGCTAGCATAGCAATCTGACGCACTCACCGCATGGCATGGAGGTATGATGGGCTCCTCGCTTTCCACCGCCGAGATAGCTGACTCGCTCGGCACGACCGCCAGGGTTCTCCGGAAGTTCCTGCGGTCCTCGGCATCCCCCTTCGAGCCGGTAGGTCAAGGCGCTCGGTACAACATCGACGCCGACGACCTCGTCGAACTGAAGGAGCTCTTCGGGACCTGGGTCAATCGACCTGGGTCTCGATCCACGTCGAAGACCACCTCGACCACGAAGGCCCCCCGGAAGCCGAAGCCTAAGATCGTCGAGAAGGTCGACCCGCTGGCCGAGGACGACCTCATGACCCGCATGACGAAGACAGTCGCCGAGCGACAGCGCATGCACGGGGTCATATGCAGCTACTCTTGGAAGCACCCGAAGGTCAAGGGACTGGAGGAGAAGTGCAACAAGAAGACGGTCAACGGCACGAAGTTCTGCGAGATGCATCCGCAGATCTTCTTCTGCGGCAACGAGGATGACCCGGTCGACAACTACTGCGGCCCTGGTGGGCGCCACCCCAAGCCATTCTGCAAGTACCACAACGCCGAGATAAGCGACGAGGAGCTCGCCGAATATCTCGCCCGTCCGCTCGAAGAGCAGGACTGACACAGAGTTCCCCACTACCCTCGGTGGGGGATAGCTGAGCGCCAGGTAAGTCTTCCCCGCGACTCCCTTCGATCTGGGAGTGAAGCCACCTGGCGCTCAGTGCTGTGTGGGGGCATTTGACAACCTGTCATGAGCCTGGTAGCATGCTTTGCATGAAGAACTTGACGAAGCGGCAGCTCTGCGAGATGCTGGAGTCGCTGCGAGAAGACGACAACATATCCTTCGTTCTGGCGCACGACGCGGTCGAGGGGGACATCATCACCGTCCTCGGGGAGCACGACCCCGACTACCGCCACTCGCGCGAAGGCTTCTGGATCGACATGGGCAACCCCGACGTGCTCGTGGAGACCGACATGATAAAGGTCTCGTACACCTCCAACCCCCAACACCTCTTCCGACCCGAAACGAGGTCCACCCTGTGACCCTCCTCGACACCGACGCTTCGGTCGACGCCGGCAGACTGGCCGACCTGGGGCTCGAACTGATGGCGGCTTTCCGCCACAGGCAGAATCAGCACGACCTCCACACCGACGGCACTGGACCGCGCAACACGGGCAACTATCGCGTGACCCAGTATAACCTGCGCGAAGCGATGAGCGCCGGCGAGGTCACCTGGCTGCTCAGCACCCGCAGCTACATGGCCGAGGTCGCCAAGACCGACAATCCGGCGGCCCTGCGACGAGCTCTCGTCCTGCTCGGCGGCGAGGTCATCGCCTGGATAAACGATCTGGACAACCGGAAGGAGTGAGTACGATGAGACTCCGCTTCGGTGTGGGATGGACTGAGGGGCCGTTCTTCGCGGGCCTGTTCACTGGGAGTCGTCGAGACGAGATCGAGTTCGACCGGCCCGGGGGTCCTTACGAGGTCAAGGTTCGCGCACTCATCACGGGTGCTTGCGTGACCCTGGCAATCGCCGCTGTTGCGGTAGTCGGCTTCGTGGCATTTCTCATAGTCTTTCTCTAGACCTTGACAACTGAGCCAAGGCATGCCATCATTGATTAGTCGCGCTCGGGGGATTTCCCTCCCTTCGGTTTTACCTTCGAGCCGTCTTCCGAAGACCCTCGCCGGTTCGGCCCCCCCACCGGCGGGGGTCATTGGTAGTAACAAGGGCCGCCAGGACGCTGGCATGGTAAAGGTAGGTACTATCGAGGTGGTTCGAATCCACCAGGCCCGCCAAGGCTCCGTATCGCTGGAGATGAATACTCAGACCGCGAGGACTTCATCCACGGAACAGCGGTACGGAGCCTTGTTCCATGTTGATCTTGGTTTATCTACCCATCGAGCAACTCAGTACTCTATCAGGGCATTTGACACCGTAGTACCCCCGCCCTATACTTCAATTATTCGGCCCCTGCGATGGGGGCCAACGACCGAAAGGCCTCGGGTGATGGAGCCCGACATACTCCGGATAATATCCGGCCCGAAGGTGATCAGCGAAGTTTCCCGGGCGAGGAACTACACACCTTCGGGTCTGCCACACTAACCCCCACAGCCCACAAGATTCACCCACGAGTCCGAGCCCACCGAGGACCATCTGACCCGCCGGCAACGCGATTCCCCGGCGAAGAGGGCCCCCAGACGATAAGTTCCTCCCCCCGACTTATCGCTCTGGGGGCTCTGCCGTGTCTGGCTGAGGCGCCACATAGCATTTGACATCTCGTCAAGCGGCCCCTATACTTTACTCATCGCGATAATGCGATGCCTCGCTTTAACCGAGAGGGACAACGATGACGCTGCTCCAGATAAAGACCTGGTTCGAGACCGACCAGGACGGGGTCAAGGGCAAGAAGTTCGACTCGCTGAAGGACTACCGCACCCAGTGGGACATGCTGAGCGACACCGACAAGGACCAGCTCAAGGCCGGTCTCTCCGACGGTACCTTCAACTACTGATGGGCGCCAAGGACAACCCGCGCCCCTTTCCTCAGGGGGACTACGACCACGAAGACTGCCCTCACTCCCGAGAAGTGATCCTCGCCGGCCGGCGAATCTGCAACTCCGGCTGCGGTAGGGACCTCGGCCCCGCCTAGACCACCACGATCCCACACCCCGAAGCCCCGGCTCACTCTCCTCGAGTCGGGGCTTCGCGGTGTGTCGTCGAGCATAATCGATCTTAAGGCTTCTCTGAGCGCTTCAAGCATGTCGCGCTACTCATTTATCGCAGCGCTGGGTGCCCATCGATAGGAAGCTCTTCCCAGCGCTCCCTAAATCATCTTTTTGCGCATCGCGTCGCGCACCTGCTCGATCGCTTGCTCAGCGTCGCTGACCGAGCAGACGACATACACGATGCCCTTGGCCCTACGGATCTCCCCATGCTGGTAGTGCTGCTTCGGCGAGACGTCGTTCCTGGTCTGTGGAAGCTTGACCTCCATGCCGACGAACGCGCCGTCCACGCAGCAGATCAGATCGGGCAGGCCCGCCGGCATGAGGGCCGAGCCGTGTATCTTGAAGTTGAACACACCGAGCTCACGCAGGCGCTTTTGTATGCGCTGCTGCAGTCGGGTTTCAGGCCCGCTGGGCATATCTCCTCCGTTCATTCTAGGGCTTTCATCATATCACCCCGACACACCGAGAAGACCACCGGTTGACGCACCCCAGGCAAAGGAGTACCGGTGGCCTTCTGGTGTGAAAGGAGCTACCCACTCAGCTCCATCACGGCTGCTAAGCAATCATCGCATAGGTCGATCCCTATGTCAACATCATGCCATGTCAGACGTCTTCGAGATCAAGTTCCTCGAGATCGTCGTCCTGGACGGCGCGCTTCTTCTTCGGGGCCGGAGCGGCAGCCTTCTTCGCGGCAGCCTTCTTCTTGGGTGCCGGCTCGGGCTCCTCCTCCTCCTCTTCCTCTTCCTCCTCGTCGTCCGAGGTCTCCTCATCCTCCGACTCCTCCTCGTCGGTGGCCTCGTCCTCGTCCTCGTCCTCGTCCTGGTCAGCGTCCGTCTCGGCCGTAGCGACTTCGGAGACTGGCATCATGGTCGCGATCTCGGACTGCAGGCGGCCGTTGTACTCGGAGTCCTCCAGCGTCACGCCGATCTCACGACCCACGATGCGGTTGGGGTCGACCGACATGCGCTTCTTGGGTATGACGATGCCGGCGGCCGCGAACAGGAGCCGCAGCTTCCAGAGGTTGTCCTCCTTGAGAACGATGTAGACTGCGTAGGTGCCGACCTGGCCCCTGTGCTTGACCTCGACGGTGTAGATCCACATCGCCTCGCCGGACTTCTTGGACTTGCCGTCCTGCACCTTGGTGATGCGGGCACGGTGGTCGCCCTCGGGGAGCCGCTTCTTGTTCCAGGCACCCCCGCCTTCCTTCACGTTGGTGAAGTCAAGACTCTGCTTCGATGCTCCCATGTCGGGTATTACCTCTCTTTGGTGTGGAGCGATGTCTATATGCTATCGCACCGGTCAACGGGATCTTACTGCGCGCGCTTGCGCACGGGAACCTTGCCGGTCTCGAGCAGCTCGAGAAGCTTGGGCACGGTCGGGTTCTTGATGTAATCGGGCAGCACGTGGTCAGAGCGTCCGCCGGTGTCATACAGCGGGTGCTCGCTCAGCCACAGTCGACGCTGCTTCTTCGTCGTGCCGTTGTAATCTACGTCTACGACGTAGATGCGCCCGATGACGTCGACCAGGGAGTTGATCGAGCCGCGAGAACCCTTGGGCAGGTCGGCGACGAACCCCATCGGAGTCTCCTCGGCTTCTTCGTCAGCTTCGGAACCCTGCTGCTCGAGGGGTCGCTCCTGCGCAGTGTAGATGACGCCGATGTTGGGCAGGTTGTAGAAGTTGACCATCATGGTCTTCATCACCTTACCCGCCTGACCCCAGTCGCGACGGTCGACCATGCCCGGCTGGGAGTCGATAGCCTTCTCTTCGCGGATCTTCATGGTGAAGTCCAACGCCATGTCATTGATCCGAGTCAGGCCGTCAAGCACCACCCACTTGTAGGGGTGCTTGCCGAGTCGCAGATAGGAGTAGAGATCGTTGAGATCCTCCCACCTGTTCAGCGGCCAGATGTCGGGATCGAGTCCCTTCATCCACACCGACCCCTGCTCCGGGTCAGCGATCAGGACATCGGGAGCCGACGCGCCGAAGGTGGACTTGCCCTTCTTGTTCCGGCCGTACACCAGTATACGGGGTATCTTCTTGATCTGGGACGGCTTCACGATGGTCCGAGAAGCGATGGATTCGTAGTCTTTGGCAGGCACTAGCGCGAACCCTCCCGCTCATCCTGGTAGTAGTGCATCGGATCCTTCGTCCTGTAGTTGTTGATACGGATAGCTCGCGGATTACCCCCCATGAGCTCCACAGTGCAGAGGTCGACGAAGCTGCAGGTGTAGGTGCAGCCCCGGTCCACCATACGCTCGATGGAGTCTTGCTTGTGGAAGGGGTATCGCTGTATGCGCTGCACGGTGTGGTAGTTCTCCATAGCCACACGGTGAAGCATCTCCTCGCCCTTCTCGAGCGAGTCGCGACGGAAGAACGGAGAGGTCTGAGGCTCGCCCGGGCGATACTTCTGCTGCTTCAGATACCGCAGCGTCGCCTTGATGTTGTCCAGGTCTGTGGGACGCTTGCTCAGCTCGCCGACGCGCATCAGCCGTTGCACTTCGGCCTTGTAGGTCTTGTAGTCTGTGTCGCCGAGCACCTTGGAGAGTCGGCTGCCATCCTTGATGGCCTTGGGCTTCGAGGGAGCGACTGTGCGTATGTAGTTCCACTTGAAGCCCTGCACGCCCAGACCCTTACGAAGGGCAGCCCACAGATAGAGAGCGGACTGACCGTCGAGCAGCCGGAAGTTGAGATCGGGCAGACTCTTGTGGGTCTTGTGATCCCAAATCCAGAGGCCGAACTGATCCTCCATGATGGCGTCGACCTTGCCCCGATAGACTACACCGTTGGGCAACTCGGTCTCGATGGTGTACTCGGTCTCGATGCACCTGACCGGATCGTCCTCGTAGTACCAGAGATAAGCCTCCATCAGAGCTTCGAGCTCGAGGGGCAGATCGCCGTAGTAGTCCTTCTCCTCGTCCAGCAGATCGCTGAACTTGGCACTACGACGCAGGTGCTCGGCCCGCCAGTCCCGACCGGAGTGGTGTTCCTCCAGCAGAGCGTGCATCCAGGTACCACGTTCGAGCGGCTTGGAGAGTCGCTTTGGCGCCAGTCGCTGGATGTACTTGTAGTCGTATTGCTTCGGGCATCGTCGCATGACCTTCAGGGAGGAGTGAGTCACCACCTCCGCATCGATCTCCGGGTCGACGTAGAGGTTAGTCACGAGTGCGCTCCATGACCACGCTCTGCAGGGTAGCGGGATCCTCCTGGTTGGAGGACTGAGTGTAGAGGCCGAGGGCCGACTCCACAACCTGGTAGGAGCTGCCGTCGAGGTTGATGCGCTGACCCTTAGCCAGGAGGGGCAGCCTACCCTCCCACACCTTGCGGCCGTTCGCGTTCATCACGATCGTGTGGATCATCCAGCCCACTGTCCTGTCAGGTAGAAGTAACTGATCATCACCATGACAGGCGCGGCTACCGACAACCATCCCCAGCGCACAGTCTCTCTCGACCGTGCCAGCCTGACCCAGATGGGAAAGACTACGAGCAGTGCCCGCGGGATGCTCATGTAGAAGTCAGAGGTAGTTAGCGTCATCATCGTGATACAGCAGTATACCAGAGAGGGCCAGTCTTTGTCAATCAGGAAGATGATACAGAAGAGTAGCATGACGATGGCGCAGAAGATCTCGACTTTCTCCTCCCCGCCGTATGATCCGCCAGCCCACCCCGCGTAGTGCCATGAGGCCTCCCAGGTATCCCATGGCCACTCGGTGCGGCGGTTCCAACCGGCAGCCTCTGCATGACTCCAGGCCAGCCAGTCGTGGGTGTGGACGAAGAGGAACAGCTCGTAGAGGAGGGGTGTGATAAGCCCTATCATCAGCTTGACCGATTTGCCCATCAACATAAGTGAGATCCACAGAAACAGACCCTCCACACGAAGTGAGCATGCGCCGGCGAGCAACCATCCCGCAGCCCAGTAGTGACGCCGCCTGGTGTGGTACCATGCCCACACTGCAAAGGCAAGATAGGGCGATTCACTATACCCGAGCATCAAAAAGATGGTTGCGGGAGACATGAGCATGAACTTGGGAGCGGCGGGATGAAGTCGGGCGAGGCCCACTAGCGCGATCGATCCAGATACATAAGCGATCAACAGTTCAGCCACCACCCAGTTGCCCGCGGTGAAGTTCTTGGTTAGACCCAGGATAACTGGCAGGCCGGGGAAGAAGGCGACACTGTGAGGTGTGGACTGATGTTCGAAGTAACCGTAGCGAGCGATGTTCTGAAAGATGTTGGCGTCCCAGGCCTGGATGGTCTGGTCGAAGGTACGGTGGCTCATCGAGTCCAGCATGTAGATCGTGGAGAGCAAAACAACGTGGCCCAAGGTCCACACCTTGAGCCACCGCCGCTCGATCACGCTGAGTGGATTCTTGAAGCCTCCCTTCGTAGTGATTGTCATCGTGGTCATGCAACTAATCCCATCTTGTCGAGTGTGGTGAAGTCGTAGACCTGCTCCTCGGTGAGTTCGACCGAGTCACCCCAGTGTCGGCCCACCTTGACGTCGGCGACGATAGGCACGGTCATGTCGAGGCCGAACAGCCTCCGCATGTTGTCCATGTCCTCCATCGACTCCTTCAGCAGTACCATGGCCCGGCCCGCGACGTCGTCATCAGCCTCGATATTGATGGCGTCGTGAACAAGGCCCAGTACTGAGACCTTATCCGACAGACCCTCGGTTGTCAACCTCTCAACGAACAAATTCATCCCGGCCAAGGCCATGTCGCTGGCCAACCCCTGTACGGGAGAGTTGATGGCCTGACGCTCAGCCTCTGCACGCACCTTTGGATCGGGGGAGTTGATGTCCGGCAGGTGACGTACTCGGCCGATCGGCGACTGCACCCGAGCGTTGTAATGTACGAGTCGTCGCTGACGTTCGTGCCAGGCGAGCAGATCGGGGTACAGATCGAAGTATGCCTTACGGTAAGCCTTCGCTTCTGCCTCGCTGAACTTCACCCCATAGTTGTTGAACGCGGTGACGATGAACTTCAGCCACCCCATACCGTAGAGGAAGCCGAAGTTCACCGGCTTGGCCTTCTTCCGTTCCTCTTTGGTGATGTTCTTCGCTGCCTTGCCTGTCATGCGCATGGCCGTAACCATGTGGATGTCTGCGCCCTGCTGATAGAGCGAGATCATCGTCCGTTCTTTAGCACAGAAGGCAGCGACCCTAAGCTCAACTTGAGAGAAGTCGGCCTCAATCCAGGTACGACCTGGACTTGCACCGAAGAGACCGCGGATGAATGGATCGCGGGGAACTTGCTGAAGATTGACTCCCCGAATAGACGAAGTGCGTCCACTAAGTTTTGAAGCATCCTCCTTGCCACTGCTAAGTCGGCCGGTGACAGTGCCGGTAAGCTTGAAGGATGTGTGGACTTTCTGGTTCTCGTCGTACAGACCCGAATAGGGACCGAAGAACGACGACATAGCTTTCTGCCATTCGATGCGATCCAGCATAGTCTGCACGACGGGGTGGGGTTTGGGCACGTCGTTGAGAAGGAGTAGTACTCCCTCAGCCATGCTTGGGTCGCCCGGCCGGCCGTCAGGCTTCTCCTTACCTCGAGCCAGTACAGGTAGTCCGAGGTGGTCGAAGAGTAACCACTTGGCGAAGATTGACGCGTTGAGATTAACCTCCACCTTCTTGCCAGCCTTGTTCGTGGGCCAGGTCTCGATCGAGGGATCGGGAATGTAAGCCCGAACCTTGTTCTCGATCTCATCGAGCTTAGCCTGGGCGATCGGGGTACGTTCTGCAAGTCTCTCGACGTCAAGCCAGACACCGTTACCCTCCGCAGTTGTGAGATTGTTGCTTGCCGGCATGAGCAACTTCATCATGATCCGGAGCAACCTGGGCTGAGCGATGAGCTCCTCGCGTACCTGCAGATAGATCAGGTAGCCGTAGAAAGTGTCGAGGAAGTTGTACTCCAGTACCTCCTCGATCGGCATGCTGAGCAGGTCTTTCGTGTCCACACCCCATGGTGCGACGCCGAGTCTCATCGTGCCCTGTGGCTTAAGACCCTTCTGCACATTCTCGTCCAGCAGGTGTACACCAATCATGGTGTCGAACGTGAGAGTGATGTGGACCCCGCTGTGCTTACGCAACCACCGGCAGTCGAACTTACCGTTGTGTGCGATGCGGATTGGGATCTTGGCCATGATTGGCACGACGTGCCGCAGCATAGATCGCCACTGAGTGCGCCAAGGCGATTCAGGGTGATACAGAGGAATCCTGAAGCCTCCCACCTCGCCTGTGGAGGCGCTGACATATGTGCCGCACATCGAGATAACCCGAGCGCGAGGGTCGAACTCCTGGAGCGGCACGATGTTAGTCTCGATGTCGAAGTACACCAGCTTGGCGTCCTTCAATCTGACCTTGAGTAGTCTCAGATCATCATTGCTCAGAATCGTGTCGGGCGTGATCACCTTCACACCCTCAGCTTGCTGACCGTTCGCCATCGTGGCGAAGAACTTCAGGTCGGCCTGGTAGCCCGGGCGATTCTGAGGGCGGGCGAGTACAGCCGCCGGCGAGATGGTCGGGAAGATGGTCATGTTGCCCAGCTCCACGGGTTTGCCGCGCCACTTCGTGATACCACTGTGACCCGTCGTCGCGAGGAGCGCCTCGTTACCCAGGGAGAGGATGTACCGGGGCTGAACCTTCTCGATCTCAGCGTCGAGGTAGGGCTTACATGCCTTGACATCCGCGTTGCTAGCATTGGCGTCGAAGTTTCGGCACTTCAGCGCCGACGCCCAGTATATTCGCCCCAGATCCACACCTGCCTGAGCCAGGTCCTCCTCGAGCGCGGCTTGGTATCTGTCGCCGTTCGGCATCTTGGACACCACCATAATGTCCGCCTGCGCCTGGCCGAAACCAGGGTCGCAGACGGACTCGGTGCCACGATGCAACTTGCACTTGGTGCAAGCGCTGTCGTAGATCATATCGTCCTCAGTTGCTGGTGAACTTCATACAGAAGCCCGGGTAGGTGAGCAGGAAATAGGGTGCGCGCGCCATCGCGTCACAGAGGGCCTCGGCCATCTCCGAGCTCAAGGCGAGACTGAGTTGACCGCTCATCGCGTAGCCCCAGACATGGAAGAACTCGAACTCGAATTCTGATCGGAGGCTGTGGGCCTTCCACAGCTGGGTGCACCACTCGTCGATGGTGCCCAGGATCTCATGCGGTTCGTTGCCGTCTCGCTTGAACGGCATCGGCCACGTGATCAAGACCTGGTATGTCTTGTCGGCGGCGTTCTCCGGCTTGCGGTTGGGGAACCGGGCAACCAGCCAGTTGTGTACCTGGGCCGGGTTGTTGATATCGATGTGCTTAGTCATGCCCATATTGTACCACCTCTAGCCCCGCGTTGGCAAGTAGGTCCACTCCTGCTAGATCGCGGTAGGCTTCCAGGTAGACTACCTCCTCCACACCCACGTTGATGATCAGCTGCGCGCACTTGTAGCAAGGCGACAGAGTAGTGTACAGGCGTGACTGGACCAACCGGATGCCGTTCTTGGCGGCGAAGGCGATGGCGTTGGCCTCTCCATGCACCGAGATCTCACAGCCGAGCATGAGCGCACAGTAGGGTGCGTGGTATTCCTGACCGAAGGTTTCGATCTGACAGTCGCACGAGTGGTTGCAGTGAGGCATACCACTGGGTGCACCGTTGTAGCCAGTCACCAGGATACGATTGTCAAGAGAGGAGATGACCACTCCGACCTGACTGCGGCTGCAGGTCGATCTCTGGGCCCAAAGCTTCGCAGACTCCATGAGAATCTTACGGCTCGAGGATCGACGCGCGCTGAATGATGACTCGGCTGAGCTCATCTCATCGCTCCAAGCAATCTCTCAGACCGTCCTTGACCAATCTTTGAAGCGATCGATCGAAGCGCCGGCATGTCACCAACGAAGCAGTGCAACGACATGATGTGCATGGTCAACATTCCCGGCGGGTACAAGTTATCCAACTCCCTCGCCACCCACTGAGCAAGACGAGTCGCCATGTAGACGTCGTCCCGAAAGTGGCGCATGAAGTCCACCGCGCGGATCATGTACGTGATGTTAAGCTTGCCCTCGCGGACCATGAAGTGGTACCCGAGAGAGCACGGCACCCGCTGACCCTCGGCTGCACCCGTGTCTTCCGGGAACCAGATCGGCAGATAGGCCTGACGGGTGCTCGGCTCACGGCGAAGCAGATCGACCACGTCGATCAGATCGCCAAGGTAGTACCTAACCCCGATATTGCGACCGTAGTCGCAGTAGATGTTGTCACCCTCTTCATGAGTCACGGCGTTACAGCCAGTCGCCGAGTGACCAGCGTGCTTCGGCCAGAACCGCTCGGGGTACGTGTGGGAGAACTGACCCTGCTTGTCGGTGTGCATCACATGGCCAGACTGAGCGAAGGGCCAGGTCTTAGCCGACGGGGGCGGATTGAGCGGAGCGCCTCCCACACGTTCGAGGAAGTGGTCCTCAGCCCAGGGCAGGTTCGGGTGATACACCCGGTTGGCACCCGCGACTGTGTGGGGCATGCTCATCTCAAATATCACGTTCTGCAGTTCGACCGGCACCATGTCCTGCTTACCGGCAACGTCCTGGCCTTGCCACCGAGTTGAGCCATCGATGGTCTCGCCGAACGTGAGGAGCAGCTCTACTGCGTCGTCCCATATCGAGGGAAACCATCGGCTTTGTATGTGGTGCATCAGCCCTTCTTCCTGGCCTGTCGTACGCGTCGAGCCCACACCCTGAGCTCCAGCATGTCGAGCTGCTGCTTGAGGTTGTCGGCGTCCTGTCGGTCGTCATACGATACCATGACCCAGGACTGTGCCGAACCAGCGGTTCGACGGGTGACGTCGTAACCCCCGGCGGCGTTGGCGATAACGGTGAAGATGTACTTCGGACGATCAGTCTTCTTCGCATTCGTCATACTCGGTCTCCCCACAGTAGAGGCACATGGTGTCAGCCTCGTTGATGTCCTCGGTCAGGTCGATGTTCGAGACCCATGCCCCCCCGAACGGGAGCTTGAGCGGCGACAGATCCAGCGACGAAGTCATGACGGAGGGCAGAGGCTTGTAGGCCTTGAAGAACTCCTTCCGCTCCCCCGTGTTGCGATCGTGGGACCACCCCTCGAACTCCTGGGCCTTCTTGTAACCCAGCACTTCGGTGTGCCACCGCCGGCGGACTCGACGGTAAGTGTTGTAGTTCGTGTCGCCGAGAGTCATGCCCGCCTGGTCCTCCCGACGGACATAGTTGACCCATCGACGTGTGACCAGCATCGCCGGCGTCTGGGACTCGATGAGCTCCTCAGCGTCCAAGTCGTCGAACTTCTTGGTCAGCAGACGTCGGTAGTATCGGCGGATCTTGGGGTCGCTGTTGCAGATGGCGAAGGGCAGCGACTTGAAGCCGTGCCACTGCACTGACTCAACCATCCACACGAACGACATGTCCTTGACTGAGATGCCGATCTGGTCGGCGAGATACCGGCCCAAGACGTGGGCGATGTTGAAGTCCAGCGCCGACAGATACCCCAGATACGAGGTGCGACTGTGAAGCGTGATCGTCGGTGTGGGAAGTGCTCGGTAGCTGAGCGACAACATGCAGGATCCCCACTTGCGGGTCTGCATGTTCGTGTGGCCAGTTGCGGCGCCACCTCGGGGCTTAACGATGCGGGTGCGAAGTACTGCCTGACCTCGACCTCGCTTGCCGATCTTAGTGGAGGCCTGGTGGAGCCACGACATCACCTCGTCACGATCGAGGTACTGCCGGACCATCATCGACCAGCGGGCTGTACCCAACCAGATGGTCTTGAGGTCGAATTCGTAGTCCATGTGCTCGGCGTAGCCCATGACATTCTGCTTGGCTACGTCGACGTTGGAGATGACGTCGAGCTCGTCCGACGGAGCTCTCATGATGTCCAGCGTCATGCTGTCCAGCAGACCGGACATCGTCTTGGCGGTGTAGGTGTACACTAGATTCCTCTGATAATCTGTACAGCGACCCAGATGATGATGAGAAGAGTGAGAAGGAGACCGCCGCCAAGAACAACGACGGCGGCCACCTTCCCGAAGATCTGGGCGCCCCTAGTAACTGGAGGCCTGTCGGTCACGGTTCGTCTGCCACTTCGAGAAGTAGGTGTCGAAGAGTTCCTTCGACCCGATCCCGGCGACCAGGCAGAACTCGACGAAGAAGTGCAGCGAGTCGGCCACTTCCTCGACGAACTCCTTCCTGGGCGTCGGGCGGTAGTTGGTCTTCCAGGGCTTGGCGTCCAGGTGCTGGACAGCCTCACCCATCTCCCTCACGAGATACCCGAAGAGACTCTGCAGCCTCATCTGGACGGTGCGCGAGTGCAGGTTGCCCCAGTCGGCCTCCGACGGCATGGGCTCGCCGTTCTTGAGCTCCACCTCGTAGTACCGCTGAGCGAGCTGCACCTGCCCCGCGAAGATCGTTCGGAGCATGTCGTACGTCCCCCGGTGTGGGAGATCGCCCTCCACACCTGCCGCCGACTGATACGGGATGCCGTGCTGCTTCGGGTCATCCGTGGATATCTCGGTCGGGATCTCCAGCATCAGGAGTCCTTCCTGCGTCGTATGAGGTTGGTCAGATGGTCTTGGAACCACCGGAGATCGGTGTTCTGGTAGTCCCAGAGGACCTGATAGGGCGCGTAGGTGTTGAGCAACCACGCATACTGATAGGCCTTGTAGATCTTGTCGATGTGCATCCACACCGTCTGGTTGTGCGGGTCGCCGAGAACGTTGTGATTGACCGCCTTGAAACTAGGCAGACACCAGATAACTATCGGCTGTATCTCCCGCAACGCCCGGAGCGCAGCGCCCATCCAGGCCGGATCCCAGAACTGTTCGTCCCGGTCGCCACCCATCACCGTCGAGTAGATCGGCTCAGATATGAGGCGGTGTCGGTCAAAGAGCTTGTCCTGGAAACCCTCAGCCAGGTTCTTGTTCGTCCACTCGTATATATCCACGAGTGGCTTGGTGTCCTGGCCCACCACCCTCGGAGCGACCGGCATGGCGAGCCAGTCGTTCAGGTGTCGGATGAGCGAGGTCTTGCCGGCGCCGTCCGGCCCCTCCAGGATGATCACAGGCTCGGCCCCAGCTGAGTGACCCGCCGGTGGCTGCCGCTGCACTCCCCCGAGTGAACAGTGTCTCCCCTGAGGTGCGACTTAGCCACGCCCTCCTTGGTCGCGGGAACCCGGCGCAAGCACTCGACGCACTTGCCGGTGTAGTCCTCGAGCGGCGCTTGCCGGTCGTCGTTCACCTGTACGAAGAGCCCCACGGTGGCGCCGCCGTTCAGCCTGTGGTCGTCGGTGAATCCTTCCTGCGTTGCAGCCGCGATGAACTCTTTGAGGTCGCCGATGGTGTCAGCACCACCGGCAACCTTCTTCAGTATACGCATCAGGTAGTTCCTCCTTCATCAACTACTCTACCATCTTAATGGCAGGTTTGTAAACTATCCCCGACGACCGAGAAGGAGGCGGGGGCTAGCCATGATCGCCCGTGCGACATCGCCGTCGTCCTGCAGCGTGTCGTAGATTGCTTCCTCGACTGTGTCCCTGGCCAGGAAGTATACGAACCGCGTACCCCGAGGGTTGAGCGCGATGCGGTCCTCCGCCTGAGTATAGTCGACATAGGAGTTTGTCAGAGAGAACCAGATGAACGTCCCAGAGGTTGAAAGGTCGATGCCGAGCGATCCCGCCTGAGGCTGCATAATGAACGCCGCAGGTTCTTCCGTCGCTCTGAAGGCCTTGATGTTTGCGTCACGGTCAGTTCGCTTGATCGCGCCGTACAACATGAACGTCTTCATCTTGAGGCGTTGACAGATTGTCTCGATGGCCTTGATGTCGGCGGTGAACTGAGCTGCGATCACCACTTTCTCGCCCTGCTCCACCAAATCCTGGAGGTAGTCCTCAAGCGCGTCGAGCTTCTCCTGACCAACACGGTAGAGTCGCCCCTTCGGGTGCTCATCGCTCGGATCAGTTCTCGCGACTCCTGAAGCGATCTGTCGCAAGCGCAGAGTCTGAGTGATCACCAGGTTAGCCTGCGTAACCTCACCAGTCTCTATCTCGTGGAGCATGTGTTGGGCCATGTCTTCGTACGCCGCCCTCGAGTCTTCAAGATCCACATAGACGATCTGGTTGTCCACACGGGGCGGCAGATCGAAACACTCTGCGCGCGTGACCGCGTACGCGTCCTGATGAATCTGCTCGTGCAGTAGCGAGGTGTTCTGGTTCGCGGTCCATCTAGTGTAGCCGTTCATCGGTATGAACCTACCGTAGAATGACTTGAACTCAGCGTGGCTCATCTTGAACCTCTCAGGGTTCAGGAACTGCCACTGCGCCCAGATGTCGTGCATCCGCTTCTTCTTGGTCACCACCGTACCGGTCATGATCACCCGGTAATCCGCGATCTCGCCAAGCTTGATCACCATGCTGGTCTTCTTCGCGGTGGCCGTCTTGATCCGATGGGACTCGTCGAGGGCGACCAGGTGTGGGGCCCAGTCGGACAAAGACTTGAAGACGTCGAACCTACCACCCCGACGCTTCGACCTAACCTCGTATCCCTCGCGGTTGGTGTACCTCGCGCCCGGTGTGGAGAGTGCGTCGTAGTTCAGGATGATCACGTCGAGGATGCCGGGCTTGCGCTGAGGCAGACCATGCTTCTTACGTGCCTTGCGATCCCACACCGTGATGCGGTAGGGGACAGGGCAGTGAGCCTCAAACTGGTCCTGCCAGACTCCAAGCACCGAGACGGGGCAGAAGATGATCATTCGCTCCACCTTGCCTGCCAGATGCATGATGGAGGCGTAGTCGATGACCGTCTTCGTCTTACCAGTTCGGGGCTCCATCAACAGAGCGCCACCGAAACCAGTCTCTATGAGTTTGAAGATCGCTTCCACCTGGTGACGGTATGGACGCGTCTTCCACTTGTACTTCACCCGCTCTCCCTTCTTCCTCCCCAGAAAGTCCCGCTTCTTGATAGCGGCCCCATTATATCGCCGAAGCTCGGGGAGAAAGAACTCACTTGGGATCGTCATTGTAGAAGCCCTTGTCGTGCCACGCGATGTAGTCAACGTAGGTCGGCAGCAGCCCTTCTCCCTGAGGCTGGTCTTCGCGCTTGATCAGGTTCTTGCTCTCCGAGTGCAGCCCCTTCGCTACCTTGTGGCAAACGTCGTGTACCCACCACCCGAAGAGTTGCCCCCGGATAGACTTCTTCTGTGCCGGCACCAGTTTGCCGAACCTCTCTTCGAGGTTAGCGCACTTGCACCGGGCTTTGGGCACCTGGAACATGCCCTTGACGCGAGCGAATCCTGTCGCGTTCAACTTGGCGACCAGCTTCTCAGCGGTCTCGTCGTTATCTACCTCAACTACTATCAATCGCATGCCACCATGGTATCGCATCATGGCTACTATGTCAACCGCCGTTGGCGATTATATATAGGCGTGCTCAGGCGAGGGTTCCGGCCACCTTGACATGCCGGCGCACTCGGTATAAAGTAGGCCCTGTCGACATCACCGACGAATGATCGCCGAATAAAGGAGAAGGAAATGGCTGCTCGTACCGCCACCCGCAAGAAGGCTGCGGCGAAGCCGCAGGTCACCGAGCCGGAGCCCGAGGAACTGGACGAGGAGGAGCTCGAGGAGGTCGAGGAGACTGTCGAGTCCGAGACGCCGGCGAAGACCTCCAAGGGTCGACCGCAGGTCGAATTCGGCATCCGCCAGGTCTGCGACCTCATCCTCCAGAAGCACGGCAAGGAGGTCACCCCCCGGGAGCTCCGAGTGCTGGCCCGGAAGCTGGCCCGGGACGACTCGGGCCGCATCGACCGCGAGATCGTCGCCGGCAACCGCGCCCAGTACAGCTGGTCCGGCCCGAAGGACCCGGAGGTCGTGGCGCTGGTCGAGGCCTACGCCGCCGGCGAGGGCGAGGAGGAGAAGCGCGCCAAGCTGGCCGCGCTGAAGGAGAAGGCCGCTGAGAAGCGCGCCGCCCAGCCCAAGAAGACCACGACCAAGAAGGCCGCCAAGAAGGCCGACCCGGTCGAGGAGCTCGACGACGAGGACGACGAGCTCGACCTCGACGACGACGAGTAATCACGCAGTACCCGGCGAGGAGCCGGTGGCCACAACTATACATGGCCACCGGCTCTCGGTGTAGTTAGATAGGGAATCCATGATACTTCCAGTTATACTGGGTCAAGCTCCGTCCAGATTGGGCGACGGCAGACCCTTCACGGGACCGAGCGGAGACCGCCTGCTCAAGTGGGCAGGTGTGGAAAGCAGGGATGAGCTGCTGCGGTACTTCCGCCTGGCCAACCTGTTTCCCACACCGTTGCCTCAGCTCGAGAACGAGCGTCGACCCTCGGGCACGCTCAAGACCAAGAACTTCCCGAAGCGAGTAGCTCGTATGCACGCTGAGCTGTTCGCAAGCCGGCAGGATGACTACCTGCGCAACCAGCTCAGTCCCTCAGCGTACACCGATTTCCACACCTTGCACAACAGGGTCGAAGTCATCGTGCTTGGCCGCAAGGTGTGGGATGCGTTCGACCTGCCCGGTACCGTGCCCATGTTCGGCCGGGTCGTACGCGCGCGACAGGGACTCAAGTTCTACCGGTTCCCCCATCCCAGCGGTCTCAATCACCAGATGAATGATCCCGAATTCGTCAGAGAAACCTCTGAGCGCCTGCGGCGCATCGGGTGCATCATCACTCAGGCGACTGCTTCCTAGCATCCCTAGCGCTTCTGAGAAATCTCCCACATACACAAAAGATCGCCCCCTCGCTGATGACCCAACTATCAGCGAAGGGGCGATCCCATGTAGTATATCGTAACAGCGACGGATGATCAACTAGGAGAAGTTGACACCAACGGGGAATTCACTGGTGTCCGCCCGGCGCACGGTCACTGCCGTGCAACCCGAGGGCAGCGCGATGGTGAGGCTGTGGATCTTGCTGCTGCCTCCGAGAGTCTGACCGTCGTGCACCTGAGGGTTCGGTCCGACCCAGGCCACGACGCGCAGCTTCGCCGGTGCCATGCTGTAGCCGTCTGCGAAGAAGTTGATCTTCGTCTTGCCGGCGGGCGTGCCGTAGGCGTACTCACCCGGGTGTTCGTGGAGCGGTTCTATCTGCTGCATGTCATCCTCCTCCTGAGTGACAGGCGCGGCGGGCTCCTTGTCCACACCGGGCCAGAAGTCGGCCACACTGGACAGATCCCAGCTGGCCGTGCTCTTGTACTGGTGCGCCGTCGCGCCAGCCGGGATCGTCGTGTCGCCGTTGTAGTTGGCGACCCAGTAGTGTGGCTCTGGTACACCCCGGGCCTTGAACGCAGCTCGGACAGCAGGCCACCCGGTCTGCGGATCGTTCTGGTTGCAGTACACCGTCGGGTCCGCGCCTGCCTTGCGGCGCATCACCACCCAGTCCACCGACTCGGCGGGCGTGGCGTCTCCTCGCTCACAGTCCAGCACGATGCCGTTGTTGGTGGTCGAGTGTACCGCGATCGGCACGTGAACCGAGTGGGGGAACAGCGCTATCTCCGCGTCGGTCCACTTGTAGTTGCCGTCGATGTAGTAGGCGATCAGCTGGGCGTTGGCTGGGATGACTCGTGCATCGGAGTCGACCCCGTCGTACATGGTGCGCATCGTTTGGCCTCCTTCTTCTTCAGGTAGAGTTCACGGATCATCACGTAGCCTCGCCAAGTCATCGCCACCAGTATGATCCACTCGGCGCAGACGTAGTACCACCTCCAACCCTCCGTGGTCACGTTGAAGTGGACGATGTGGTAGGCTGTGGAGGGCATGTCCAGCATCCACAGACCGAGGTCCAGGATCATGATCATCCAACCCAGACTGTAGGTGTACCAGTTACCCAGCCACGTCCAAAGGACGAATATTAGGATCGGTACTGTTGCGAAACCATAGCTTGCGATGTTGCTAAGCATTCCCGCTATGCCCATGGCGAAAGTTCCTCCCAGACTCTCTCGTAGGCTTTGGTTCGGTCAACTTATCAAGGAGTTGACCAAATCCGTTACGTTGTTCTATCCGTGCTGCGTGAGCTGCAATCTGCTCGGCACGTTTGTTGCCTTCTTCTGCTTTCTCGAGAGCGATTTTGCTCCTCTCCACAGCCTCCAGGGCAGGATTAAGATCCTGTTCCTCCGGCTCGCCCCCTGGAGAGTCAGACTTACGAAGGTGCTTGAGTATGCGCAACTTCATCTGGTTCTCCTCGGTGTGCACTAGTGGTTAGTGCGTGGAGTGCCTTGGTAGTTACTTCGTTAACCACCAGCTGCTTGTCCGAGGCCTCGAACAGCTTCAGGTTAGCCTGCCGGTAGTTTTCGACCGCCTCCCGGTAGAGATTGAGCTCTTTCTCTTTGGCCTCTAGCTGCTGGTTCTTGGCCTTTAGCTCTTCGTTCTTGGCCCGGATAATCTGGTTGACGGTCCATCTCGGGAGGAGAATGCCGAAGATCACCGAGAGCAAGACGACTGCGAGAAGAGCGCCAGCACTGTACTGAGAACTGAGGATCTCGGCGGTCATAAATCTCCCCCTACTCTGCTACTCTTCCAGTTTGGCCACTGCCTTCCGGACCTCTTCGAGGAACGAGTCGTAGGTGGAGCCGGACTTCGTCAACAGTGCCTTGAAGGCTCTGAACTCGTCCACGGTCACCGTCAGGTCGTTGACAGTTTTCTCCGCCTCCTCGAGATCCGCCCGAGTCTCACCCAGTCGGTCCTCCAGGTGCTCCTTCTCAGCGATCCGCTGGTTGTACATGCCCTTCAGCTGGCTGAAGGCCGCTCGCTGCATGGAGAGCTCGATCCTGGCAGCGCCAAGCTCTTCTTGCAATTGCTGGATCAGGATGTTTTGGTCGAGGGAGAATTCTTCTCCCAGCATTCCATTCGTCATACCCCTATCATATCACGGGGCTTGCGAGATCGGGAAACGCTGTTTGCGGATACTGCCCACGATCGACCTGTGGTCTTGGTACAACTGGTTCAAGTGCTTGTGACCCCTGTTGTCGAGGTGGTGCTTGGTGATGACCGACATCAACTTCTGTGGATCATCGTGGGTCACGAGTTGCTTGACCTTGGCGATGCGTGCCTGATGTGCCTGCCACGCCTGGGCTGCGGGAACGTGGGCGACGAAGTCCGGGTCTGTGTGATGAACTCCAAGATCAAAGTCCATAGCTGCGGCCTCGTGCAACACCGTGTCGAACAGAGTGTCGGCGTCACCGAGATCGATCTCGTATTCCGCTGATCGGTACCATAGCGAAGATACTGGGAGAAAGTACAGCCAGGGCCCCTTGGTCTCATGGTCGAAGAGAATGCTCCAGGCACCCCCCACACCACCGGCGTCTGGGTGATGCTGAACCGCCCGAATCGGTCTTGTGATCATCGAGTCCTCACCAACCATGCAAGAACAGACCAGGCTGCCGGCGAAGAAGCCGATAGCGTGTAGAGAAAGCCTGTGGAACTGGTGCCGTTAACATTACCGCCTGTGACACCCAAGGTGCTGCAAGAGTATTGGGCGATAGGTCTTACGGTGCTGAACATGGTTGGGCCGTAGACGGCGTTGACTCCACCCGCTGGCGCCAAACCGATTGCGCTGAACAACTGGCTGGCATTCTGAGTCCTGATGACTCCGTCCCAGTAACCATCTATTTCAACTATGGCGTCAGAGTTGACTGAGTCTGAGCTGAAGATGGTCTGACCACCATGGGTTGCCCCATTCACAAAGATACCGTGAGTGGCCGTGTCAGGCAGCAGCTCCAGCAGACCGCCATCCTGAACCTGGGTAGCTGAGTCCATGATCTGGAGCTTAGCGCCAGTGCTCGGACCCCACAGTAGCATGCGCCCGCGTAGTGTACGAGACCCAGAGGTAAACTCACCCCCGTTGATACCAAACGCTGCGGTGTTACTGTCAGCGTTGATAACATTCATGAACGAGTTGTTCACGTTAGAGGTGTCGTAGAACCGCATAGTCGGGAATGCCCCGGACATATCCATCTGAATCCGTGGACCGCCCCCAGTCTGACCTAGCGTGAGCACCTGACTGAAGTCATTGACATCAAAGACCAAGTTGCCGCTACTGTCGTACGCGTGAAAACCCGTACCGTCCATGACGCATCGCTGACCCGACGAGGCTGTACCGATAGAGCCAGATATGATGACTCCGGCGGACATCGTGCCGGCGATGATCTTGTTGGCTGAGACTGTGCCGATCTTGGCGTCGGTGATCGCCGCATCCGCGATAAGGAGGTTGTCCTGCTGCATACGGACTTCTACATTATCTGCCCAGATAGACCCAGCTGTGTGGGTGTGGGCGGCTAGCACGAACGTCGCTGTGGCAGCTGTCGCCGGCGCGGTGACTGCCTGACTCGAGATTCTAGCTCGCCACGTGTTGTCGTTCGTGGAGGGCGGAGTCTGGCAGTAGCTCAGATCGGAGTAGCCTAATCCCACACCGTTGATGTCGTGGAAGTTGACCCCCACCGCCACGCGCATAGTCGAGGTGACTGCAGAGCTGACCTTCCAGTCTGCAGCGCCCATGAATGTCTGCCCTGGCGTGCAGTTAACAGTCGCCAGGTTGACACTCTCGTCCACCTGCCCAGCTGTTCCGGTGTGGACTACTGACCAGATGCCAGACGACGATGTAGTGTTGTCGAGTGCGAAGTGAGTGCCTCCGAAGGCGGTGTTACGAACCGCCCGCCAGTTCGGATCTTCGAACGAACCGTTGTCGATCAGGTTACCGACGTCAGAGAAGGACAGATTCGAGAGGCTTACCTGTCCCGACTCGATGTCGGTCGAGACCACCTGTGATAGAGTAGCCGAGCCAGCAGTCGACGCAACCGAAGCGTTACCACTCTGGTCGTAGGCGATGAACCGAACATAGTAGGTCGTCCCGTAGGTCAACACTGCACCTGGCACTGTGACAGTGCCGCCGCCACGCATATTCTGGTACAGGTTAGCTGGACTCGGCGTGAAGGTTGGTGACGAGGAGCTGACGTACACCGAGAGATGGTCGAAGTCGCCCGGCATGTTGGCGCCGAGGCTGTCCTTACCGTCCCAGGTGATAGACAACTGACCCAGAGTCGACGCTACTACCGGTGTGGAGGGTGTGTTCGGCGGCGTAGTGTCAGACGCGGTCGTCACCGTCTGCACGGTAGACCAGCCAGAGTAGTTTGACTGATTGTCGAAACACTGTACCTGGTAGTCGAACTGAGTCGACGGCAACAACGACCCAAAGTAGTACGACAGAGTGTTGTTGTCGGTCGTCACAGTAGACCAGGTGGTGGTACCATGGAACGCCAGTCGAACCTGGTACCCAGCAATATTAGGGTCAGCTGCGCCGTTCTGATCCTCAGTGACCGCGCTCCACACGACCGTGATGGCGCTGTATGTGTGGCCTTGGTTGTCTAGGTATGCGCTCGTGCCGGCGGAGACTGTGCCAGGCTTCCGGGGTGGTGAGTTGATCACGGTGACGGACGTAGGGTCAGACCCACCCGTGATGGTCATGCCATTCTCAATAGCGTTGACCTGAGCCTGCAGCCGGGTGAGGAACTCACCGAAGATGTTGTCCATGGCTGAAGTGCCGGTGATCACGCCTGTCCCATCGCAACTGAGGGACCATTGGATCGTGCGCTGGCGAAATAGGGTGCCGTCGATGCTAGTCCACACCCAGTCCCCGAGGTCGAAGTCGGTGCCGGGGACAGGCGAACCATCGTCGAAGACCAGCGCGTTGGTGCGGGCGATGATGTCGTTAGACACACTCACGGCGAAGGTGTCGCCGATCTGCTGCAGCTGGGTCGCGTCAGTGATACCCGAGGCGCTGGTACCAGTCTCACGTCGCCCCTTGAGCAACACGGCACCCTCAGACTCAGACTCCACATACAGGTTGTTAGATCCGCTCGCCAGCACGACAGTGCGCAGGTCACGTGTGGATTCCTGTACGGAGCTCTGGGTGAGGTCTCTGGCCTTACGGATGACGACCGGCGGGTCAACGACAGTCAGGTCACTGCCCAGCGTCTGGTAGTTGTACAGGTGAAGACTGTAGACGTCCATGACCGCTTCGCACTGGCCGTACGTGTACAGATCGTTGATCACCTGCAGGTAGTCGTACTGAGCGTCCCACGTCATGGAGATAGTCTGTGCCCAGGGCACCCCGTTCGAGTCGTTGGTGTCACTGAACGATGAGATGTCGATCTCAGGGATAGTGCCACGCAGCTGGGCCAGTTCTACGAGCGTGCGCAGTATGACGCCTGGGGTGGCTGCGGTGAAGGCGTAGGAGGGCGGGTCGGTGTTATCCGGCCACCCCTGTGGATACACTACCGCCCGCTGCATTCTAGCCAGGGAGGTGCGACAGGTGATCGAGGCCACGTCACCCTCTTCGCCTGGGTTCGCATCGTCCCAGGTCCGCTGCTCCATAGTCGACCGTAGGTAGCCGAGTTCCACACCGTTGAAGAATACGGCGAGGTCCAGGTCCATCTGGATGGCGGAATAGTTGTGGCCGTTACGCGGATAGGTGAACTGCACGGTGCCCGCGTCGCTGATGACGGGAGACAGGGTGAAAGTCTGAAAGTCCGGCAGCACTGTGTCCGCCAACCCTGTGGAAGGATTGACGATACGCAGCTCGAAGTTGTCGCCACTGATCTTGGTCATACGACCACGTACTTACGAGTACCAGTGATGCTCAGCTTGGTCTGGGAGTCTGGGTTGGTGCAGGTCCACGCAATCTGGGGCGCGGAGTTTTGCCATCCGGGAGGTAGAGACAGCCAGAAGTTCGATCCCGAGTGAACCACATTCACGATGGACGGTGTGCCACTCGAGGCGGAGATACTCCAGTCGCTGGAGTCCAGGGTGACAGATTGAGTGCTGCTCACCGGTGCGTTATACTGCACCCACGTGTCTATCTCCAACGGTGAGCCGTTCTCCAGCGCCTGGATCTTGAACTGAGACACTCGACCCGTGACGGTGATCTGCAGATCCTCCATCGGGGCGGTGGCGCCGATGAATGGGTCCAGGGTCAGTATCTCCGAGACTGGTAGTCCTGCCGGCGAGGTGTACGTGACCGGCTCAAGATCCTGCCAGAAAACCCCGGGCAGAGTGAAAGCCACGTTGAACTTACCCAGAGGATTGGACGACGAGCTCTCGGGGGTGATGGTGGCGAGCACCTCACCGAAGCACTGCCTGACACTACCATCAGGCATGACCTGCTGGATGTTGAGTAGACCTGTACGTCGTGTGAAGATCTGCATGAGGTTGTCCACGTTTTCGTAGAACAGCCGACGTGCGATCTTCTGAGTTGGGACAGATCCGTCAGGCAGGGAGCCTTTCACCCACATGGTTAGGGTGTAGATGTTCTCCTGGAACTTCTTGTTCCGAACACGCAGCGTACCATGCCTGCCTGGCACCTCCACATTCTTGGTGCGCAGGTCAGGCGTGGTCAGTCGACCTGACAGAGTCGAGATGTTGAACGCATACGTGTTGAGAACGAATCCGTCGACAGTGACCGTCTCGGCGGTTGATACTGACATCAGAATGCTCCCAGATTGGCGAGAGTCTGCAGTTGCTTGGTGGTGCTACTAGCGCTAGACTCAGCGGTCGGATTGAAGACATTGACCTCGAGTACCTTGGTCGGCTGACCTCCGAGTCCACCGTTGCCGTAGGCGTTGGAAGAAACGGTCGTGTAGCCCGGCACAGATACTGCCCCGGTCACGTTGAGCTGACGCAGCTGAGAGTTCAAGTTCGCTTGCATCTGAGCTGCGGTCATCGCGCTGTAGTTAGTCGAGGCAAGCAAGGGGTTGTTACCCTGGAGCTGTGAGCCAAGACCCTGGATCTGCTTGACGTACTTGTTGATGTTGCGAGTCTCGGTGTCCATGCACTCGCCGATCTGAGTCATCTGCTTCTCGATGAACGAAGGCGAGTTGATGCCGAGTCCCTTCTTGAAGCCATTCCACAGGCTGCCGGCGAAGTTCTTGGCCGCGTCGAACGCCTTGCTGACCCAGCTCTCCAGGGTAGAGATGACGTTGCTCATGATGTTGCCCATCAGACTGGGTATCTGACTCACCCAGTTGACGATGCCGTTGACAACATCCTGGCCCATCTGCTCGGCCTTGGACTTCATCTGACCCATGAAGGTCACGAACTTGTTGTACGTGGACTCGACCCAGTTCCAGATTTCACCGGGCAGTCGGGAGAAGAAGCCGACGATGTCGTTGATCAACTCCGAGCCCCACTTGGTGGCGTCGGACTTCATCCGAGTCTGGAAGCTGGTCCACTTGTTGTAGATGCTAATCGCAAAGTTCTCGATGTCGCCAGGCAGTCGCTCGAAGAATCCCACTATCGCGTTGACGATGTCTTGTCCCCACTGGGTTGCATCGTGAACCATGCGCAGCTGCAGGTTGACCCAGTCGTTGTACAGGTCCTTGCCATACTGCATGACCCGGCCAGGGAGTTGCTCGAAGAACCGCACGATGGCGGCCATCATGTCGCCGAAGCCCTTAACTATATCTATGTTGAGTTCGACGATCCACCGGATCAAACGACCTAGGATGAAGCCAGTCCAGTAAGCGATCTGGTCAGGCAGCTTGCCCAGCTCGGTCAGCACTGCCTTACCGAACTTGGACATGCCATCCACAGCGTCAGACCACATCCGCCCGAAGAAGGCGGTGATCTGGCCACCGAACTTATCCCACAGAAGCTTGAAGGCCTCGCCGACAGGGTCTATCAGCCAGGCGACGATCGTCTTCCAGTGAGTCTTGATCCAGTCGATGCCCGTGGTAAAGACGTTCTTGATAGCGTTCCAGCCGTCTTCGAAGTACTGTGGAACCTTCTTGAACCAGTTGACAGTGTCTTCGAAGACGCTCTTGAACCATCGACCGATGTCGTTGATGGCGTTACGGAATGACGTGCAGTGCTCGTACAGCTCGTAGAAGGCGATGCCTAGGGCGATAACCGCGACCGCTATGAGAGCGATCGGGTTTTCCATGAGAGCTACAGTGAGCGTGCGCACCATGCCGATGAGCGACTCGCCCAACCCCCACAGAAACTTGAAGGCCATGCCTAGATCTGTGATAGTTTTCCACAGGCCAAGGCCGATGGAGATCGCCTTGCCGACGATGCCCAGGAATAGCGCGAGGCCACCGACGATGGCGACAATGTGGATGATCAGCGACTGAGTCTGGGGCGACAAGTGGCTGAACCCCTGGACGAGCGAGGTGACCCCGCGTACCACCTGAGTCAGAAACTGCTGCAAAGGCTGGCCCGCGCCGATAGCCATCGTCTTAAGCGACGACGTCAGAATCTTGACCGAACCCTGCAGGTTGTCCATCCGCTTGGCTGCGACGTCAGCGGCAGTAGTCTTGTTGATGGCCGCGTTCATCTGGTCGAAGCCCTTGGCCCCGGCCTTCGTCAAGATCTCCGCGCCGGCAAGTGCACGAGAGTTGAAGATCGTCTTCAGCGCCGCTGTCTGCTGCTCAGCGCCCATCTTCGAGGTTGCGTTCTGCAGAATCTGGAAGACCTGGGCCAGCGACTTGGCGGTGCCGTTGGCGTTGAACAGCTGGTTGGTGCCGTTCTTCGTGATGATGCCGAGTTTCTGCAGTTCCTTGGTCGCAGCCGCCGTCGGAGCAGTCAACTGCAGGAACATCTGCCGAAGTTCGGTACCGCCCATCGAACCCTGGATGCCTGCGCGACCCATCAGGGTCAGGGCCGTGGTTGTGTCTTGCATGGAGACATGCAGTGTGTCCGCGACCGCACCGGCGTACTTCATCGAAGTGGCCAGGTCATCCACAGAGAGGACAGAGTTGTTGCTCGCGCCGGCGAGCTCGTTAGCCACCATCGCCGCGTCGGAAGCCTTCAGATTGAAGGCGGACATGATGGTGACAACGTCCTTGGTGGCGTTGGTCAGCGGAATCTGTGCGGCCTGGGCGAGGTTGGTGCAGGCATCCGCCACCCCGCCCAGAATCTCATTGACAGACTCACCGGACTTGGCCAGCTGGGTGAACATAGTCGCGATGTCCTCTGTGGAGAACATCGTCGTCTGGTCCAGCTCTATGGCCTTCTTCCGAATGGCGTCCATCTGCGAGGTCGTCGCCTTGGACACCGCCTGGAAGTAGTCCATCTCGGCGTTGAACTGGGCGGCCTGTTCGGCGGCGTATCCCAGCGCGCCGGCGATCGCCACTCCCACACCGAGGAATGCGTTGCTTACATCGTTGACCGACTTCCGTGATCTCTCGATCGCGGTCATGGTGGCGGCGTTTGCAGAGCGTGCGGCCGCGTAAGCAGCCACTGCCTGGGATACGTCCACCTTCAACTGACCGGAAACCGTACCCAGCAGGTTGGCCATGCGCCCCACCTCCTACGCCTTGACACCACCGAACATAACCGCCGGGTCTGCGTAGAGACCCTTGGCGGGTGCCTCATCCTTACCGAAGTAAGAGTCGAGAACTACCTGTCTCGCTCTGTGGAGATCTTGCCCCTGACCTTCACATTGGTTGAGTTCATTCTCAACCATGTTGCCAAAGAAACCCACCGCCTCGTCGAGGCAATACGAGCGGTAGGGATCAGCGCCGAGATCGAGCAGCACGCTTGGGCGGCAGCTCCACGTCTTCGCCTGATTGTACAAGATCCACACCTGCGGCAAATTCTCGACGAAAGGTCTCCAGATCGGTGGTACCTCCGATGCCTCGCTGGAAGATGTACATCTTGTCGGCCTGCTCGATCTCGTCGATGTACAGCAGATCGGGGTCTCGGTCCTCGTTCTCGGGGACCATGTGGATCTGGGGGTCGAGCGCGATGCCGCAGACGTAGATATCGACGGCGCGGAACATGTCCTCGAGAGCCTTCGGGTTCTCGAGAATCTGGTCCATGGTCTCCTGCTCCGTCTGCTTGCCCTTGCCCTTCTTCGTGTTCACCGCGCCGGTGATCACAGACATGAGCGAGTTGGGAATCTGGCCAGTGACGACGAAGGACGACAGACTCGCGTTGCTGAGCGAGATGAACTTGCCCGACGGCAACTCGATGGGCTCCGGCGCCTTCTTCCAATCGGCGACGGGTGTTACTTTCTTGCGGGGTGAGGTTGGCATTGGTCCTCCTGGGGATCAGCCAGTTGACTAGGAGACTATAGCGGTGACGGCCTCGTTCTGCACGAAGTCGTACAGCTTCAGGTCGCCGCCGGACTGCACGTTGCCGAAGCCGGTGCCCGTGGCCTTGGACACCCAGAACTTCGAGTTGGCGAAGGAGCCGTCGAAGCCGCCGTCCGCCTTGCAGCGGTAGACGACCGCGTGGAAGTCACCGCCTGAGTCGGAGATGGCCTGACCCTCCACCTGGAAATACGGCTTCTGGTCGAGCGCACCCTTGGAGTACGTCTTGACCAGGTTGGGCTCCGAGCCGGACGTGGTGATGGTGCCACCCATGATGACCGCGTAGGCCTCCATGGAGATACCACCGGACTCAAGCTCCCACGAGACGGTCGGGCCACCACCGTGGCTGGCGAGCGTCAGGTCGTCGCCCTTCAGCATCTCGAAGGTCTCAGCTTCCTTGAAGCTGAAGGTCTGCGCCGCGGGCAGGTCCACACCCGAGCCGACGTTGCCTTGGTCGTCGATGGGGAAAACCTTGACGTCACGCAGCCCGAACGGCAGGGACGGACTGGGCAGGGTCATGTCGACCCTCCTCTCTACTTGCTGGGTCTTGGAACCGCCGGGTCTGTAGCAGCCGACCTGAGGTCAGCGAGAAGGTGTGGAGCACCACCACTCCTGGCGCAGCTCCACACCCTCGACGCTTGCACTTGACTTCGAGCGACATGGACTCGAGATCTATGCGGGCGTGCATCGTGCCCGGACATCTGAGTTCGACCATCGGATCTCCTAAGCGCTTAGGTTTAGTCGCGCGCCTGATGACCCGACAATCGGGCGCTGACATGCGAAGAGGCCCTTCCCAGGCTTCCCTGAGAGGGCCCCTCGCTTATCGATCGCGCGCGATCAGGCGGTCGCGGTCGGGGTGTCGGTCGACGGCGTCGTGGCCTCGGTGGTCGCGTCAGCCGCCACCTCGGTCGTGGCCGGCGAAGGCTCGGCCGGCGCGGCGGACTCTGTGGTGGAGGTCTCCGCCGGCGAGGACTCTGCCGCCGGCGTAGTGCCGGCCGGCTCGGTGGAGCCCGGGGCTGCCGCCTCGGTCACCGGGCTCTTGATCTCGGTCTCGTCGGCGGCCTCCTCGTCGGAGAGCATGTGGAACTCGTTGCTCAGCGTCGGGTGGCTGGCGATGAAGCTGGCCAGTCCTGCCTCGACGTCGTGCGCCACGCCCTTGACGAAGGTGAGGACGGTGTTGCCGGACAGAGACTTCAGATTGTCCTCGGTGGCACCGAGGTTCTTCAGGTCCTCGGTGGTGAGGATCCGCTTGGCGCTGTCGCCGATGTACTTCAGGACGTTGAACATGTAACTCCCTTCACTCTGACATGACCAGCTGGAATCGGATGTACCGAAGTACCGTGTCCATAGTCTGGTCATCCATGTCAGCACTTGTCTCAAGGTATTTCACCGCCATTATATGCGCGTCAGGTGCGATCTGGTCAACCCGGAGCGCCTCCCTGACGGCGGCCACGAGTTCATCAATCTGTGTATAACTCGGCCGAGAATCGTGGCACCACACCTCGAGAAACTGGCGGTGTGGTCGCTGTGGGATGTCGGGGTCGTCGAACTGCTGCTCGTCGCTGTCGTTGCCGAACTTAAGCACCAGGAACGGTCGCCCAATCTGAGCGGTCATCCCCGATTGGTTAGCGAGGATTCGATCGTCGACTATCTCGCCTACTCCCGAGTCGTTGACGAGAGTCTGAAAGACCCACTGCCGAGCGAGCATCAGTCCCCCTCCCCGACCACTGAGGCGATCACTTGATCCGAGCCCAGTTGCTCCAGCGCGTAGCCCTGGAGTGTGGGCATGATGATGGCGAACCGCCCGTTCTGGATGACTTCCAACCAGAGGCCGTAGTCAACCGTGTGGAACAGCTCCATGATCAGGGCGTTGCCGTCGTTCTCGACGGCGACGTCCAAACCGTTACGGGCGTTGCCTGTTCGGTCAGTCCAAGGCGCGTTAGCCTTGGCGTATTCCAAAGATCGGGAGGCAACCTCGAGCAGAACCTCCTCCATCTGCTTAACCACCTCGATGTCAGCCTCCGCGAGGCCGACCGCGAGGGAGGTGTCAGTGAAGAAGAAGCCTGAGAGACCAGCCATGGCGACCTCCTAGGTTGCCTTGTCCCGAATCTCGATGAGTACTGTCAGCCGGTCTGACATCTCGGGGATGCTGCTCTTCGGTTCCACACCGACGACCTTCATCCACTCATCCCGCAGCTGAAACTCGTCGTATCGCTGAACGTCTGCGTCATACAGCGCCAACAACGAGTACTGCACGTTGGGAATCTCGCCGGCAGTGACCATGTCCGTCAGCGACGAGAGTCGCCGCTTGTAGGGCACGAGCCGCATGATCTGTGGACCGACCTCGACGGGTGTACCGCGTCGCCAGCCCCCCGCACCATCGTCGATGCGGGGGTATCGAGTGAACACGATCTCGATCGGATCCGCGGCGATGTAAGCCGACAGGCTCCTCCGTCGTAGGCCGATCTCAACGCGCATCTGCGCTGTGATCTTGGCTACCAAGGCATGCTCCGTCGATTGATGATCTGACGGGACTTACCGATGAGCGAGTTGTTCTCAGGTTGCGAAGCCCAGAAAGTTGCCTGGGACTTAGCTTGCTGATAAGCCTGGGACATCTTACGCTGCGAGTTACCCTCGACAACGTCGACCTGGGTCGCGAAGATCGCGGCCTTGGCCCGCCAGGCCATCGCCGTAGCAGCGTTGATCATCTGGTTGCACTGGTCGAGGAAAGTCTGGATCTGGCCATCCGTGAACAAGGTGTCGCTGTCGTCACCATCGTCAGGGATGGACTCGCCGCACTGAAGGCGGACCAGATCCGCGGGGGCCAGATCCACACTCATGCTACTTGGCCTCCGTGGCCTTCGCGTCGTCCTCCTCGAGCATCGCGATCACCTGGGATCGCTTGGTGCCCGAGGGAACCGACATACCCCGATCCTTAGCCGCGGCGACCAGGTCGGCGGACTTCATCTCGGAGTACTGGACCTGCCCGTCGCCGTTGTCCGGCGTGGGAGCCTCGTCCTCCTCGACCTCGTCGTCGGTCTGAGCCTGCTCGTGCAGGGCCAGCGCCATCGGGTAGTCCGGATGGTTTGAGAAGAACGAACCGTCCGAGTTGCGGAAGACGACGATCTTCTCACCGTTCCGGTCCTTCAGAGCCGGGGGCTCCTTCATTTCAGCCATGATCCTCCTTCCTACTACGCGTTGTACGCGGTCGGGACCGTGTACGTGGTGGACGTGTTGGACACCAGCTGCACGACGATGCCGCCGCCGCGCTGCCGGACACCGGTGCCGAAGCCGCGCCGGTAGTGCGCTTCCTTCAGCGGGTACGCACCGTTGTCGCCGGGCACCAGCTGCAGGCCGCGGTAGGCCGGGTTCGCGTGCTCCCGGAAGCCGACCGGATTGTTGAGGTTCGCGAAGCCACCCGAAGCGAAGGCCGCGACGTAGCCCGCCGGGATGTAGGGCTCCTCGACGATGTGCCACGGACCGTAGGTGCCGATCTGACCGTCGACCGGCGAACCGTCCGGGCGACCCACGATGCCGGAGTTGAACGGGATCAGCACGCCGCCGCCGAAGTTCTGCGACGGGATGAAGTCGTACCGGGCCCCGTTCAGCACCTTGAACTGGCGCATCTTCAGGCCCTCCTGGCGGTTGACCCAGAGCACCAGGTCGAAGCCGTTCTGGAGGGTGTAGCCGTGGTTGTAGAAGTCCGTCTCGAGGTCGTCGATCGTGGCGGGCTGCAGCGCCGCGTTGCTGACCTGGCTGGGCAGCGAGTACGACGTGTAGTAGTGCGTGTGGGACCCGGTGAAGGTGATGTTCTTGTACGCCGGCGGAACCTCGCCGTCGCCGTTGTAGAACTTATACACCGTGGTCGGGATGTTCTTGTCCGCGACGCCCACACCGTTGGCGCTGTTGAAGACGGTCGACATGACCTTCTTGAACAGCAGGCGGTTGTCCGCCTCGAACGCCATGTTGGTGTAGTTGTCGATCTGCTGACGCGAGGACTCGGCCAGGAACATCCAGGTGTACCGAATGGCCAGGTCGTAGAACTCGAAGTCGTAGCCCCGGTAGTAGTACCCGGAACCGCGGATGCCCTGCGGCTTGCCGTACTCCGAGGCCTTCTCGAAGTCGACCTCGACCGGAACACCCACGTAGCTGATGACCTCGTCGACCGGGAAGGTCAGGTAGTCGACCAGCCGGTTGCGCTGCGTGTTCCACATCGACAGCGCCTGCTGGATGTCGTTCCAGATCTCGTTGATGTCCGAGCCGTCGGCCGCCTGGACCAGCACGTCGGATCGCTCGAGGGTACCCTCGTCGAACCCTCGGAGCATCATCGTGTCGAGGTCTTCGCCCTCGAGCATGCGGGCGAAGATGTTCCTCTTCGTCACCGCGTTGGTGTGGACGACGGGCGTCTCACCATACAGCAGAGTCTGCATCAGGCTACCTCCTTCCTTGGTTAGGAGCCCGCGACCTGGGCGAAGCCGGTGCGGACGATGAGTCGGGTGGCCTCGACCGTCCAGCCGACGAGCGGACCGTCGGTGGAGGTGGTCGAGAGGGTACCGTCGCTCTTGGCGTAGTACTTCGTACCCGCCGTGAGGTTGACGTTGTTGATCTCGCCGGCGGTCATCACGTCGACGATCGCTCCCGCCTCGCCGCCGATCGGCACCGCCAGGTTCGGCTGCCCCGGGATGTTACCCAGCCGGGGGTAGAGCGGGAAGTTCTTGACGAAGACGCCGACGAAGCCGGACTGGCCCGCGGTGCCGATGACGACCTGGCCACTCGCGTTGAGCGAGCAAGCGACCGGACCGTAGCCGCCGGTCGCGGTCACCGAACCGCTGTTGATCGCGGCGGCGAGCGGAGCCCGGAAGAGCCCAACGTCGGGGTTGACCTTGTCGTACCGTGCGTCGGCCATGGTTCACCTACTTTCTACTTGGGGGGTGCGACGACCCCACGGAAAGCCGGGAAGCGACGCTGATAGTCGTCCAGCTTCTGTTGTGGAGTCTGCTGGGTGCTGGGCTTCCCGGCGCCGCCGAACTTGGAACCGCTCGGTCGCCTGGGAGTCTGTGCGCCGTTGCCGGCGTCGGCCGCCTTCAGGAAGTGGGGCTTCCTCTTGGCGAGATCCTTCAGTGCGGTCTTGATCTCGGACTCGTCCCACACGATGTTGGAGGGATCGTCCTCGTCCTGCTCGTGGTTGATCAGACTCATGTCGAGCGCGGCCACCGCATCGTCCGGGTCGACGAAGTTGGTGGCGAGATCACGAACGGTGGAACGGAAGGACGACTTGACGAATGCGGCGGTGACCCTCTGGAGCTTCTCCTCAGCCGCTCGGGCAGCGGGGCTGCGCGATGACTTGCCCTTGCCCTTCTCGGATTCCTGAGGCTCGTCCGAGGGCTCCTCGTCGTCATCCCCGGTCGCACCCTTCGATGCGGTCGCATCACGCAGCCGCTTCTCGAGGTTCTTGTTCCGGAGACGTTCGGCGGCGAGGGCCTTCTTCAGACCGTCGTTGTCGGGCTCGGGGCTCGGGTCGCCGTCGGTCGGATCGCCGTCACCAGGATCACCCTCGGTGCCGGTACCGCCCTGCGGGTCCTGGTCCTCGTACCCGACGAGCATCACGCTCTTGAGCCACGGGGCCAGTTCACTCTTGGGAAGCATCACGCTTCTCCTTCCTTGCCTAGGCGTCACGCCTTAGCGGCCGGTTTCTTCTTGGCAGTGGTCTGCCGCGCCAACTTCTGACCCGACTCAGTCCCGTCGGACTCGTTGGTCTTCTTGGCGTTGTTACTCTGGTTGGGCTTGCCGGGCAGAGTCGTAGATTTCTGACCGTTAACCCCAGCCGGCAGCTGGGCCGGATCACCCTGTCCAGCTGCACCCTGCAAACCCGCGGCTGCTGCAGCAAGCGCGGTCTCTGCGGGGACGTTTGCGACTTGATCTTCGGGCGCGTTGTATTCCAGTTCCTTCTCGCGCTCTTCGTCGATCTGATCCTGGATGTCGTCGGGGAACTCGTAGCCGAGCTTCGTCATCTCTTCGCGGTAGTACTGCTTCGAGATGACGTCGCGGTCGAGCATGTTGTTCAGCTCGTTCACCCGAGCGGTCCTGTCCTGGGGCAGCTTCTCACCAATCTCCACCAGGATCTTCAGCTTGTCGGGCCAGGCCTTGTTCTCGTAGGCCTCCCGAAACTGAGTCCACATGTGGAAGACGTGCTTGAGCCGAGCGATACCGATGTGGTCTCGCTCCTGGATCTTCGACAGCGTCGGCAGGAAGTTCACCGCCAGCGCCATCGGATTGGATGCTGTGGCGGGTTGCACGTTACCCGTGGAGACCGAGGTGATGCCGGCGGCGTCACCGATCTTCGACTCCGCGTACTTGATGGTGTCGAGCATCGGCTGGACCGATCCCACACCCTCGACGCGCTTGAAGAAGTTGCCGTTCGGCACCTGCTGAACCATGCCCGGCTCGATGGTCCAACTGAGTTCAGCCCCGTTCGGGCCGGTGGGCGGAGGTGCATCGGTGACGTACTGACCGAGACCGTCCAGCGCCATGGCCACGTTCAGGTCGGTGGTCTGCTGCGAGACACCCCGGAAGACCCGCTCAAGACCGCGGAGATCGGAGGAACCGAAGGGCTGACCGTCCATGGCGATGTTCTTGAACCAGAATACCGGAATGTGGTTGATCTCGTCGGGAAGCGGCGCCGGTGCGTTGAGCACCTGCACTACTTCCTCCTCGGTGCCCCACAGCTTATCGTTGTCCTGGAGGATCTCTTCCTCGCTCCACACCAGCCGCATGGCGGTGGCCTTGGAGATGTCGGCGTCCATCGCGGTCGCCATCGCCGAGGTGTGGATCTCGGGGTCATCGGTCTTGGTCGAGGTGTCATCCTCGACGTACCAGTAGTGCAGACGTCGGACCAGGTTGGCTTCGGGGTCGTCGCTGTCCACGTAGGGCTCGACGATCCAGGCCTCGGTGACGTGCTCACCGTCGTCGTCGTCGAATTTGCGGACTACCTTGCCCGGGTGCACCGGCGTGAGCGAGACTCGCTTGCCGGCGGGCTTCGAGGGGTCGGCGGTCATGTGGAGGCAGAAGTCGCCCCGGATACAGCCGCCATGCTTGGCGATGTGGAACCGCGGGTAGAACATCTCCCGGTCGAGGAAGTCCTCGAGATCCTCGTTCTCCTGCTTGTGCTTCTCCGGGTCCTGGACCTTGATGCACAACCCCTTCAGCAGGTAGTGGCTGATCGTGTCCACTACGATGCGCGGGTTGGGCGAGTAGATCGGCTGCTCGGTGACGATGACTCGCAGGGTGTACGACGCATCCTCAGACCAGTACATCGACTCGAGAGAATCGTAGGTGGAGGCTCGCTCGCCGTCCTCATCCGGTAAGAACGTCGGAGATATGCCGGTCGGGAACGGATAAGCCTCCCAGGGAGGCTGTCCGCCGAAGTACTTAGCGCTCATCGTCTACCTCCCACAGTCTTGGTCGTTCTGGCTTGCCTCGATGCTCCCAGCGCCAGGTCCTTGGACACTGTCTGTACGTGGCCCTTGAAGAATCGCCCCAGCGCCTCGACGCCGTGGTTGTCCCGGTCGAGCGGAAGTTCGCCGGGGTTCTTGCCCTCGCCGTACTTCGGATCCTTGTGCTCCGGCCAGCGATAACCTTGTTTCATCTCCCAGATAAGTTGCTGGCAATTCTCGTCGACGAAGAGATTGGGCTGCTTCTCGGGGTGGTCGTCAGGCAGATGTTCGGGCCGTCGTTTCAGCGCCGACCTGATCATACGCACCCGGTCAAGAATCTCGCCGCCGGTGTTGTTGTTCGTGTTCTTCTGGAGCACCCGTCGAAGGATCGATGCGTCAGATGGTGCCGCGGGGTCAACGTAGATCATGTTGACGTGTCGCGTGAGCGGATTCTGCAGCAGCTCTTTGGCAATCTCCTCGGTGTCGTGCATCTGCCACCGCTGCTCGTAGATCACCGAGATCTTGCCCCAGTGATCTATCTGTATCAGCAGCCAGACCCAGTCGTTCACGTAGCCGAAGTCGACCGCGGCATACAGAGGCAGCGCACGGTTGTACTCCACCTTCTTGATGTGGACGTCGGAGTCCCACTCCTTCATAACGCGCCCCACACGTTCGACGAACTGCGCGCCGTACTGGCGGTCGAACTCGTCGTCCGTGAGGTCGTCCTTGGCCTCCTGGATCTCGGGGTCGTTGTAGCCGCCCGGGAAGACTGTGACGTTGGTCCAGGATGGCATCCGGATCGACCACCACGATTTCTTGGTGGGGTCCTGTCCTCGCTGGTACAGCGAGTAGAGCAGCGAGTCCTCCGCTGCACCCTCAGGCACCCCAGAGGCTAGGCTCCAACCCCGCTTGTCAGAGAGCGCGGGTCGAACGTAGTCACCCCACATCTTGCGGCGTTGACGGCCAGCCTCGACGATGAGTACGAAGTCAAGGCCCTCACCGACGAGGGACTCAGGGTGGCGAGCAGAGCGGCACTGCAGATCAAAACCCCACTTGGTCTTGATGTGCATGTTACCGTTCTCGGTGTTGTTGAGGAATCGGTCGGAGATCCGGTCGATCCCGAGTTTCTTGAAGGTGTCGAAGATGACACGAAACTCCTTCTCGCAGTCAGTGTACTCAGGACCGATGATCCAACCGATCTGAGGCTGACCGAGGAAGTTCTTGACGAAGGCGGCTGCCTCGCACTCCTTGCCGCCAACCAGGGTCTTACCCCACCGTCGTCCGTTGCAGAGCACCCGGTGTCGAGCGGGATTGTAGTGCACGAGTCGCTGCCCACCGTGTGGGACGTAGCCGGTTTTCTGGAACCAGAGATCCTTGCGGAAGACCTTGCCGGGACCGGGCGTATAGTCGCTCATGATCCCTCCTTACTTGGAGCTGGGCAGGTTCGGGTAGCGTCGTTTGACCGCTGCCCTCACCTGAGCCTTCTGCTGCGGAGTGCCATTGGCCTCCACACGAGCGAGGGCATCGACTGCGTGCGCCTTGTCCATGATCGGATACTCCCGAGTGGCAGGGATGGCGAACGCGGAGTTCGGCAGATTCTTGCGCATCTTGGTCGTGAGCTTGGCCATGTCACATCCAGTTCTGCGTAGCGTCGATGATCCGCTGCGCGTCCTGCCAGGCCTCGCCGTAGGTCGGGCCGTAGGGCTGACCGGTGACGAACCAGGAGGGTCGACCGTCGGAGTGACGCAGACCGACGAACTGTCGAAGGTCCTCAAGCGACATGGAGTTGTCGTCTTGGCCGGTGAGGTAGCCGAGTCTCAGTCGCTCGTTGCCCGTCAGAGCTTCAGCGACCTTCGGCTGGACGGTGTTTTGCACCTGTCGAGCTTGGTACTGCACCCCACCGTACTCAGAGCCCATGCGCTGGTCGGCGAAGAACTTATAGCCCATGGGGATCACCTCCTAGAAGGAGTATGCAGAGATCTTGATCTGAGCGGAGTCGACCGTGATCTCGAGCTGCGGACCGTAGTCCTGGGCCGAGAAGGGTCCGAACTTGATCGGCACCGTGGTCGAGGCCGGGATGGCGATCAGGGGCGGCGTCACCTCGAAGCCGGCGACCGTGCGGGTCGGCTGGAACGAGATGTGGTGGACTGCCGTGTCGGCGTTGGTGACCTCGACCCAGGTGGAGAGGCCGTTGTTGCTGACTGTGTTGCCATTCACTGAGTCACCGGCGACCGGGGCCACCCCGGCAACACCGGCGTTGGTGATCTTGGTCACCGCGATCGCCGTGGCGGTCATGTGATCTCCTAAGTGAGCTGACCGGGGTTGCCGGTTATCTGGGAGGTGGTTGTTGAGACTTCGTATTTGACCAGAGAGAAGCTGGTGTTGGCAGGCCAGGTAAGCACGTTCAGCGCGTTGTAAAGGGCCAACGCAAACTCATCCGTCCAGCCGTCCCCAGCCCCGAACGTGCCGCCCGCCAGACCCTGTTGACCGATCATCGCGAACTGCCAGGTACTCTGGTCCGAAGTGTTGCTCATCATGCCTCCAACACTGTGATGGACATGTTGGTGTGCTGGTGACGTACTACGTTACTGGTGTTACCTGTAGTACAGGTAGCCCTCAGTTTAGCGACATAGGTGCTAGCTGTGACCCCAGTGATCTGCCACTGCTGCGTCACGGTTGCTCGCTGACCCGCCGCTGTGGCGACGAAGGTCGCCATCGCCGCCTGGTCGACCCCATTCCAGGTCAAGATGCCATTGATCGTGCCAGCACCAGCGCCCAGGGCGCAGTCGAAGGTCGCCTCTATGTTCACCGTGGCGTTGCTGCCCGTCACTTCAACGTTCTGGGTGGCGCCAGTGAGATCAGTCTCTGTCGTGAAGTTGTTCACGTCGGCAGTCTGAGCGACAAAGTAGCTCTTCACCATCTGCAGAAGTTGACCCTGAGGGTCTCTCCACTGTGGAACACCCTGCTTGGCGTAGAGAATACCGCCCCCGGAGGGGTTCGAGGAGGGCACCGTGCCGGCGTTCTTGAGCTGAAGCTCCCCCACACCGTTATCGCCGAGGCTGGTCTGGCCGCCGACGACCAAGTTGGGGTAAATATACATCGCCTGAGCGGCCGAACGACCCATGAAGGCGTCCCTGGCGCCGGCACCAGATCCAAACTCGTGGCTGCCGTCGACTCGGATGACCAGTCGGTTGATAGAGTCGCCGCTGACCTCAGCCTCATAGCCTACTGTCGTGGCGTCGAAACCCACCGTACTGACCAGCTGCTGGCCGGTGACCGAACCATTGACCTTCAGTGCCGGGTTGGTGCCTGTGTTGATCGTGACGGCCGCGTTCAAGGTGCTCGCGCCCGTCACCACGACAGTGCCGCCGACCGAGAAATTGTTGTCGGTCTTCAGGGTGGCAGCAGCGGAGCGATACAGGTTGAGGTCCTGCGCTGTCGACCCGCCGGGACCCCAGTTCATCGTGCCTGAGGCGTGCAGGCTGTACCGAGCGACCGTGTCGCCGGCGACGTAGAGGCCCAGCGAGCTGTTACCGCTGCCGGTCTCCTGGACGCTGATCGTGCCCGGGTTGCTGGTGGCAGCCGCCAGCTGAGTGATGGTCAGCGCGCCGGCGACGTTGCTGGAGTTGATCGTCGTCTGGTTGCCCAGGGTGGTCGATCCACTCAGCGTCTTGTTACCCGCGATAGTCTGGTTCGTCGTCAGGTCGACGAAGTTCTGTGTCGCAGAGCCAGTGCCGCCGTTCAAGATACTCACCGGCGTGCTCAGGGAGATGACTGTGCCGACCTTAGTCAGCCCAGTGCCTGCGGTGACCACCAGACCGTCGACGTAACTCTTGTTCGCAGCCTGTGTGGAGGTTGTCGGTGTCGGCACGATCGGGCTGACGCCAAACGTCTTCACTCCGGTGGCGATACTCTGGCTTGTGGAGAGATCGACAAAGTTCGTGGCGAGCGACGTCACGTTTATCTGACCCGATGGCACCTCGCCCGAGGAGTCCAACGAGGCTACTCCGTTAGCCACTCCCACAGAGGAGGAGGCGACCGCGCCGACGTCGGAGGCGGTCAGGGTGATGGAGGCCCCAGTCTTGCCGTTCACCGTCGTCGGATTGCCCTGTGGCCCTTGCATGCCGGTCTGGGCCACTGTCACCTGAGTCGTCGGCGTGATCGCCGTGACGGTGACCGAGCGCATCTGGTCTAGTACGATGATCGTCATGGCTGCGCCACCCGGTTGGGGGTGATCTGACCGTTCAGCAGAGTGTAGGCCGACGAAGTGTTCGGCTGTGCCCAGAGCGCCCAGTAAGTGTATCCGCCCCGGTTGTCGAACATCGCCTCTGTCGCTTCAGGATACAGCGTCAGCGTGATCTGACCGTTGGTCGGTGTGGGAATGTTGACGGAGCCCATCGAGTTGCTCACGTCAGTGTTCAGAATCTTCACCGTCTGTGTGCCATCAGTCGCCTGGGCGGAGAACTCAACCACGATGCCAGTGAAGTTCTGAGGAGTGCCGTCGGGATTCTCGCAGGTGAAAGTCAGCACCCGCTGGGCGCCCTCGTCGACACTGAAGTTCAGCTGGTCGCTGTTCTGGACGTTA
>Ga0310811_10000423_pt1 | contig 56867 bp, 50 predicted proteins | sample YCmetagenome_FD_207642 | JGI IMG/M metagenome (GOLD analysis project Ga0310811, IMG submission 207642) | Soil microbial communities from experimental microcosm in Duke University, North Carolina, United States - YC | ecosystem: Engineered > Artificial ecosystem > Soil microcosm > Unclassified ... | reverse complement strand
ATTGCCGTGGTGCTGTCCAAGTTGCGTTGCGAACACGCAGCCAAAGTTTTGGCGATCCTGCCGGAAGAACTCGCGCTCGACGTTGTGAACCGCATGCTGCGGATGGAATCCGTGCAGAAGGAGGTCATCGACCGCGTCGAGCAGACCCTGCGCACCGAATTCATGTCGAATCTCGCGCAGACGCGCCGGCGCGACGCCCATGAGGTGATGGCGGAAATCTTCAACAGTTTTGATCGTCAGACCGAAACACGCTTCCTGACTTCACTGGAGGAAGACAACCGTGAAGCGGCCGAGCGCATCAAGGCGCTGATGTTCACCTTCGACGATCTCATCAAGCTCGACCCCGCATCTGCACAGACCCTGATGCGTAACGTCGAGAAGGACAAGCTCGCAATCGCGCTCAAGGGCGCCGCCGAACCCGTCCGCCAGTTCTTTCTCAGCAATATGTCGACGCGCGCCGCAAAAATGTTGCTGGACGACATGCAGGCCATGGGTCCCGTGCGGCTGCGCGATGTCGATGAAAATCAGGCCGCGCTCGTCAACACGGCGAAAGACCTCGCAGCGAAGGGAGAGATCATGATCTCCAAGAGCCGCACCGATGAGGAGATGATTTTTTGAAGGCGACCGCCAAATATCTCTTCGACGAAGACTTCAGCGGCGCGTCGACAAGGGCCGGTGGACAGGCAATCGCGCGCGTGGAGCACGACAAGCAGATCACGGAAGCCTCGTCGGCAGGTTACGCGAAGGGACTTGCCGCCGCCGCTGCGGAAACGGCGCGGCTGTCAGCCGTGGCGTTGCAGATGGCGGCCAGCAGCATCGGCGAAATCGCACGGCGTTTTTCCGAAGCGGAAGCGCGGATCGAAGCCGAATCCGTCGACATCGCAGCCGCCATCGCCCGCAAGCTCGCGCCTGAACTGGTCGCGCGCGAACCGTTCGCGGAAGTATCGGCGCTGGTGCGCAACTGCCTTTCGCATCTTTCGCGCGCGCCGCATCTGGTCGTGCGCATCAATGATCAAATCTATCAGGAAGCCCGCGAAAAACTCGAGCGCATCGCCCAGGACAGCGGTTTTGAAGGCCGCCTCGTGATCCTGGCGGAAGCCGCGGTCGCCGCCGGCGACTGCCGCATCGAGTGGGCTGATGGCGGTGTCAGCCGCACCGCCGCGGAAACCGACGCCGTGATCGCCACCATGGTTCAACGCTACATCGCCGCGCGATATGCCGACAGCAATCCGGCACAACTCGATCTCCTCTAAGGGCTCAATCCATGACCGACACCGAACAAAAAGTACCGCTGCCGGACCTGGAGGGCGGAAACGGTACGGCGCTCGCCGCGGAGGCCTTCGCGGCCGACGACGATCAATCCAATGCGCGGGGAGCCGCCGACCTTGAAACGGTCTTCGACGTACCGGTGCAGGTCTCGGCCGTGCTCGGCCGCGCCCGCATGGACGTCGGTGAAATGCTCAAGCTCGGACCGGGCACCGTGCTCGAACTCGACCGCAAGGTCGGCGAAGCCATCGACATCTACGTCAACAACCGGCTCGTCGCGCGCGGCGAAGTCGTGCTGGTCGAAGACAAACTCGGCGTCACGATGACGGAAATCATCAAGGCGGATCGTTAGGACGGCGTGCGGCAACGCACGAACCGCGACACCTGAAGGACAAGAACCATGCGTCTCCTGATCGTTGGAACACTCAAAGGCCAGCTCACGCTGGCGACCAAACTGGCCATGGAAAAGGGCGCGACGGTCACCCATGCGGAATCGATCGATCAGGCGATGGCGGTGGTCCGCTCGGGCCGCGGCGCCGACCTGATGATGGTCGAAGTCGCGATCGACATCCGCGATCTCGTCTTGCGGCTCGATGCCGAGCACATCCATGTGCCGATCGTGGCCTGCGGCATCGAGAACAATGCGCGCGCCGCGGTGGCGGCGATCCACGCCGGTGCGAAAGAATACATCCCGCTCCCGCCCGACGCCGAACTCATCGCGGCGGTGCTGGCCGCAGTGGCCGACGACAGCCGCGACCTGATCTACCGCGACGAGTCGATGGCACGCGTCGTCAAGCTCGCGCAACAGATCGCGCAATCGGACGCATCCGTGCTGATCACTGGCGAGTCCGGCACCGGCAAGGAAGTGCTGGCGCGCCATGTGCATGCGCGGTCGGGACGGGCGAAGAAGCCGTTCATCTCGATCAATTGCGCCGCCATCCCGGAAGCGTTGCTCGAATCCGAATTGTTCGGCCACGAGAAAGGCGCCTTCACCGGCGCCATCGCGCGCCGCATCGGCAAGTTCGAGGAGGCCACCGGCGGCACGCTGCTGCTCGATGAAATTTCCGAAATGGATGCACGCCTGCAAGCGAAACTGCTGCGCGCCATCCAGGAGCGCGTCATCGATCGCGTCGGCGGCACACGCCCCGTCGCAGTCGACATCCGCATTATCGCAACATCGAACCGCGATCTTGCGCAAGCCGTTCGCGACGGCACGTTCCGCGAAGACCTGCTGTTCCGGCTCAACGTCGTGAACCTGAAAATTCCGCCGCTGCGCGAGCGCCCGTCCGACGTGCTCGAACTGGCGCAGTATTTCGCCAAGAAATACGCGCAGGCGAATGGCGTGGCCGTGCGGCCCCTGTCGGCCGACGCGCGCCGCGCACTGTCGGTCAATCGCTGGCCGGGCAACGTCCGCGAGTTGGAAAACACGCTGCATCGCGCCGTGCTGCTCGCCACCGGCGACGAAATCGGCAGCGATGCCATCGTCTCGCCGGACGGGATGCTGCTCGGCAGCGCGCAAGCGCCCTCCGCCGTGATGCACGCGACGCTAGCCGCAGAACAGGTCACGCGCGTCCTCGTCGGGCGCACCGTCGCCGATGTGGAACGCGATCTCATCCTCGAAACCTTGAAGCATTGCCTCGGCAACCGGACCCATGCCGCCAATATCCTCGGCATCTCGATCCGCACGCTGCGCAACAAGCTCAACGAATATTCCGCCGATGGCGCGCCCATTCCGCCACCCGGCGGCGGCGAACTGCGCATGGCGGGCTAGTCAATCCGCGGCAGCCCAGCGTTTGGTGTGGAGTTGCACCATGCCGAACGCGGGCTCAGCATGCGCAAAGTGATGGGAACAAGAAGGGCTTCTGTTTGGTTTTTCAACCATAGGAGCCCCAGATGGCCGTTACCCAGTTGAACCCGCCTATCCCCATGAGCACGCCGAAGGGCGATGCTTTGGCCCATGTCATGATTGATTATGGACCCGAATATCACATCCTCTGGGTGTGCTTTCAGGACGACACTGGCGAATGCTGGACCTGGCAGAACCCGCAGATCCGGGGTCCGAAAAACGTCACCATGGGGCGGACGTCGATCACGCCGATCGCCGGCGCGGAGACCGCCCCGCAACGGCCGTTACCGTTTCGGACCGTGGAACCGGTTGGCTGACCGGTAGAATCGTAAAGGCGTAACGGCCACCGCCCCCTAAAGGGGCGCAGCGCGCCTTTTTCAGGCCGTGACGAAGAGAATTCGCTCGCCCGCTCCCTCCGACATCCCTTGTTAACCGGTTGCTAACCATAAGCTAGGCAGATTTTGCCGGGCGGGCGCACGCCCGCGAATCGAGGTCCGTCTTCGAGGTCCGTTTTGGACGCAGCCGCATTTCCCGCGCAACGGATTGGGGGCCCACCGGCCGCCCGCCCTGCTGTTGAGTCGAGGGCTAAAGAGCAACGGGGCGGTAAGGGTCAGATGAGTAAAGCGGTCAATGGCGGTCCGGCGGGCGGTCTCGAATTGCCGACGTTCGGCGAACTCGGCGCGCTGTTGAAGCGTGGCGATCTCGGGCTTGCATTCGGCGTGCTGACGATCCTCGTGGTCCTCATCCTGCCGCTGCCGCCATTCATGCTCGACATGTTTCTGGCGGTGTCGATCACCCTGTCGGTGCTGATCCTGATGACGGCCCTCTTCATCCAGGCGCCGCTCGAATTTTCATCCTTTCCCACCATCCTGCTCATCGCGACGATGCTGCGCTTGGCGCTCAATCTCGCTTCGACGCGGCTGATCCTTTCGCACGGCCACGAAGGCACGGACGCCGCCGGTCACGTCATCCAGGCGTTCGGCAATTTCGTCATGGCTGGCAACTTCGTGATCGGCATCATCGTCTTCACGATCCTGGTCATCGTCAATTTCGTCGTCATCACGAAAGGCTCTGGCCGTATCGCGGAAGTCGCCGCCCGCTTTCACCTCGATGCCATGCCCGGCAAGCAGATGGCGATCGATGCCGATCTTTCGGCCGGCCTCATCGAAGAGAAGGAAGCGCGGCGCCGGCGCACCGAACTGGAAGACGAGAGCGGGTTCTTCGGCGCCATGGACGGCGCGTCCAAATTCGTACGCGGCGACGCGGTCGCCGGCCTGCTCGTCGTGTTCATCAACGTACTCGGCGGCATGATCATCGGCATTGCGCAGCAGGGACTGTCGTTCGCCGAAGCCGGCCGGACCTATACGCTGCTCACGGTCGGCGACGGTCTGGTGACGCAAGTCCCCGCACTGATTGTCTCGACCGCAGCCGGCCTGCTCGTCTCCAAGGCCGGTATCAGCGGCGCCGCCGATAAAGCGCTGATGCGTCAGCTTTCGGGCTATCCGCAGGCGCTCGGCATGTCTTCAGGCGTCATGATCGTGATGTCGTTGCTTCCCGGGATTCCCATGATCCCGTTTTTGGTGCTCGGCTGCGGTGCCGGCGCCATCGCCTTCGTCATGAACAAGCGACAGAAAAAAGTCATCACCGATAAGGCGGACGCCGTGATCAGCGAAGCCAAGGCTGCCGCACCGGTCGAAGAGCCGATCAGCGCCTCGCTCAAGATCGACGATCTCAAGATCGAACTCGGCTACGCGCTGCTGCCGCTCGTCAATTCGCCCGAGGGCGGCGATCGCCTGACCGAACAGATCAAGGCGCTGCGCCGAACGCTGGCCATCGACATGGGCTTCGTGATGCCCGCCGTGCGTATTCTCGACAACGTCCTGCTCGAATCCAACGCCTATGCCATCAAGGTGAAGGAGGTCGAGGCCGGCCGTGGCAAGGTCTGGCCCGGCCAATACATGGTCATGGATCCCATGGGTCGGCAGATCGATCTGCCGGGCCAGCACACCGTCGAACCGACTTTCGGCCTGCCCGCCACCTGGATTGACGCCTCGTTGAAGGAAGATGCCGCAATAAAGGGCTACACCGTCGTCGATGCCGCCACCGTGATGTCGACGCACCTGACCGAGTTGCTCAAGGCCAACGTGTCCGAACTGTTGTCCTATGGCGAAGTGCAGAAACTCATCAAGGATTTGCCAAAGGAGCAAGGCGAACTGGTCAAGGATATCGTGCCGGCACAGATCACGATGTCGGGGGTGCAACGCGTGCTGCAATTGCTGCTCGCGGAACGTATCTCGATCCGCGATCTTTCGACGATCCTGGAAGGCATCGCCGACGCCTTGTCGTTCACGCGCAATCCGGCAGCGATTGTCGAACATGTCCGCGCCCGTCTCGCACGCCAACTCTGCGCCCAGCATGCCGCAGCGTCCGGCTATCTGCCGATCATCGCGCTGACAGCGAAGTGGGAGCAGGCCTTTGCCGACTCCATCGTCGGCCAGGGCGAGGAACGCAATCTTGCGATGCAACCGTCTAAACTTTCCGAGTTCATCGGTCTCATCCGCGACCGCTTTGAAGAGGCAGCTCGGCTTGGAGAAGCACCAGTCCTGGTGACGTCCGCAGGCATCAGGCCCTTCGTGCGCGGCATCGTCGAACGTTTCCGGTCGCAGACCAATGTCATGTCGCAGGCCGAAATCCACCCGCGGGCGCGCCTCAAGACCATCGGCAATATCTAGCGCGTCGCCCTCAATCGCGGCATCTATCTCGCCGCAGAAAATATGCGCAACTTATTGATCGGTTGGAATTTTCAGGACGTGAACCGAAGCATTGTTGTTTTCCGCAATGCGCGCAGCTTTGGGGAGATACGACGCGCTCAAGGACTTGTGAATGGAGGTGTCACGAAACTCTGCAGGACCTCATGCGTTGAAGGTTCCAGAGACCGACGCGGGATCAGGCCCGCAGATCGGGAGGGATTCGATGAGCCATTCCATTTATGGAGCCGACCGCGTCACTCACCTCAAGATCTTGGTGGTGTCGCTCGTAGCCGCGACGGCGATTGCTGGCGCTGGCATCGCAGCGCATGCCGTCAAAAACGACACCGGCGCGGGCATGGCCCAGGCGCAAGTCCATGGCCCCGTCGTCAAGGCGGGCAAAACTGTGGCATTCAGCAGTTCAGACGAAATGGTTGTTCGTTAACGCGTCGCAGACGGTCTGGCGTTAAAAGCGCGCGGCCACCCGCGCGCTTTTTTGTGAAGCGTCACGCCTGGACGACAAGGCTCATGCGCCCGCGCGAGCGGTCTTGAAGCCGCCCAGATATACGGCGCGCTCCTTTTCGCTCTCATTCAGCTTCTGACGAATGCGCAGAAGATCCTTTCGTGCGACAAGGCCAACGACCTTGAACGTTGCGCGGTCGACGATCGGCACGCGACCGACATCCGATTCCACCATGCGATCGGCCAGGTCTCCGACCGGCTCGTCGTCGTATCCGACGATTGGCGAGGAGTCTGAAATGCGGTCATAGAGCGTAACGCCTGTCTCCTGCGGCTGCGTTTTCCAGCGCAAAATATCCGCACGGGCCACCATACCGACGAGCACGCCGGCTTCGTCGATCAGCGGATAGGATTTGTGACGCGCGGCGTCCTGCGAGAAGACCTCGATCGCTTCCTCCACGGTCAGCGAAGCCGGCAAGGTCTTGACGTCTTCGACCATGACGTCGGAGACGCGCATAAGGGCAAATGGGTCGACGGTGTATTCGCGCGTGATGTGATGGCCGTGGCGCGCGATTTTTTCGGTCAGGATCGAGCGCTTCATCACCAGCACGTTCAATCCATAAGCCGCGCTTCCCGCCACGAGCAGCGGAACAATCATGTCGAAATTGCCGGTAATCTCGACGGCGAACAGCACACCTGTTAGCGGACAACGCATCGTGCCGGCGAGCATCGCCGCCATTCCCATCAGCGCCCAGCAGCCGGGCGGTCCGGGTAATTCCAGAGCTTCGACCGATCCCAGCGCGCCGCCCATAATGAGCAATGGCGCCAGCACGCCACCGGACGTACCGGACGCCAGCGCGATGATCCAGATTGCGGCCTTGACCGCGACGATCGCTATCGCATGCTGCGGCAGGATGTTGTTGTGCAGAAGGTCGCCGATCACATCGTAGCCGACGCCGAGGGCGCGGGGCTCGAACAGGCCGCCAATGCCGATGGCCAATCCGCCAATCAGCGGCCACCACATCCAATGGATCGGGAGACGGGCAAACAGGTCTTCAGCGGCATAAAGCAGGACGGTCAAAAGGCATGACAGCAAACCGACGGAGATACCGACGCCAGCCGCGAGCACGAATCCCCACCATGAAAGATGAAGACTTCCAGCGAGCGGAAACAGCGGGCCCGAACCCAACAGAAAGGGGCGCGCGACCACGGCAACCACCGATGCCGTGATGACCGGAATGAGGCTGCGCGGCTTCCACTCAAAGAGAAGCAGTTCGAGCGCGAGCAGTACGGCCGCGATCGGCGTGCCGAATATCGCCGTCATGCCGGCCGAGGCGCCGGCGACGAGCAGCGTCTTGCGTTCGGCCGCGCTCAGATGAAAGAACTGCGCGAAGAGAGAACCGATCGCCCCGCCTGTCATGATGATCGGCCCCTCGGCGCCAAACGGACCGCCTGACCCGATTGAAACGGCCGACGATATAGGCTTGAGCAGAGCAACCTTTGGCTGAACACGGCTCTGGCCGATGAGGATGGCTTCGATGGCTTCCGGAATGCCGTGACCGCGAATCTTTTCCGAACCGAAGCGCGCCATCAGACCAATCACCAGAGAACCGGCGACCGGGATGGCGACCGTCAGCCAACTTGGGGTGACTTTCGACAACGAAATGTTCGTCGCGTCGATCGTCCCGAACCACAACAGATTTGTGGTGAGCGCAATCAGTTTGACCAAAACCCACGCCGAGAGCGCACTGGCGCCGCCGACGAAGAGCGCCATGACAAACAGCAACAGGACGCGGCGATCGGTCGAAAAATCACTCGGCTTGGGCGACGCCGACGGGCGGGTTAGAGCAGGAGCCATAGGAATTAAAGCCTAAAAACACGAATGGGAACGGGCCGGCAGAGACCGCTGAAAAGCTGGAAATGAGCCGACGGAGGGAACGCTACTAAAGTTATACTGCACTGCAGCAAATTGCAAGGTGCATGAGGGCAATACAGCTACAATATCGGCGTTTTGGTTGGCGTTTTGCCCGGTCTAGCGCGCTTTTTTATCACGTTCGGGGTTTTAGGCTGAATAAAACGGGCGGATACGCCGACAGAAGTCGAGATCAGACGGTCTGAGTCGCTCGGAGGTCACGATCCGGTACAGCACCCTCCGTTCTGGATCGGTGGGCATGGCACCGATCCGTAGGAGCAGAACACGCAGCAGTCCCCTGCCCGCGGCTTGAGCCGCGCGCCGCAGCCCTTGCAGTCATAGAAAAACTGGCACGCGTCGGTGGGCATGCGTTCCACGGCCTGATGTCCGCACGCCGGACACGTGATGGTGGAATCGAGGATCACGACGCACGCGCCACAAGTTTTCCGGAATACATCACCGGCCCGGTCGGCGCGCCGGTTGGCGAACCGCCCTGCGGCTCGAGCGAGACCGCGTAGGTCGCGCTTTCGATTGCGTCCTTGTTATAGGAGGCAAGTGACATTTCCTGATTGTCCGCGCCGATCACGCCGAGTGAACGCGGCGCGGGATAGGCGCTCGACACCATCCAGAGCTGGTAGCTCTTGTCCTGTTGCGGCTCGGCTCCGATCCTGCGCACCGAAAGGCGACGCTTGTCCGGATCGACCGCAAGCATGAACGCCGGCTCGCCGCCGTCCTTTTGCAGCATCGCCAGATAGGGCTCGACTTGCGGCGCCGTCGCAGGCCGCAGGTTCGGCGGCAAAAATTCCGGCTTGAAATCGCGCACACCGACGAACGCCAGCAACAGCGCCGCGATCGCACCGATTGCGGCCGCAAGCGTGCGCGTGCGGCGCAGGCGTTGCGACAGGATCACAATTTCAGCCGACGGCGTCGTATCAAACGGGATGACGGCGGTGGACGCGGCAGTCGTCGGCGCGATCGCGTCAGGATCGGTTGCGTCTGGCCCAGCCTCTTCCGACCCAGGCTCGTCGGGCTTTTCAGGTCCGGCCTCGGCATCCGTCGTCGCTGTTGTCACACGCTGCGATTCGATTGCCACCACAGCGGTGCGGATTTTGTCCCAGAGCAAAGCCCGCGGCTCTACCGAGGCTGTCAAAGCCGCCAGGCTGCCAAGGCGGCGCTCCCATCCACCCAGCAAAACAGCAAAGTCGGGGTCGTCGCGCATCATATCATCGACGCGCGCGCGTTCCTCGGCATCGAGCGTGCCCAAGACATATTCGGCGGCCAGGACCTGCTTGTCCTCGTCCAGGGTCATTGCTCCATGCACTCCCTGATTTCCATCAGGCTGCGGCGAAGCCAGGTCTTGATCGTGTTCACCGGCCGATCAAGCTCAGTGGCAAGCTGCTCGCGGCTCGAGCCGTTGAAATAAGCATTGAGCACCAGACGCTGGCGCTCCGGATCGAGCTTGCCGATGCAAGCCAGAAGACGCTGCAATTCCTCGTTCAATTCTCGTCTCGCCAACGGATCCGGCTCTTCGGATGCGACGTCCATCGCCTGGTTCTCGTCGTCCAGCGGGATCTCGGTCTTCTTGCGCACGATGTCGATCGCCCGATTGCGGGCAATGGCAATCATCCAGGTGACGGGCGACGCGACGCTGGGATCGAATTTTTCGGCGTTGCGCCAGATTCGCACGTAGGCCTCCTGAAGGACCTCCTCGGCGATGTCCTGTCGGCGCAAAATACGGAATACGACCCCATAAAGTTTCGCGCGGGTTGCCGCGTAAAGCCGTTCGAAGGCCGCCTGGTCCCGTTTAGCGACGGATGCCAGCAGCCAAGCCAGTTCGGCAGTCGTCAGCATACGGCCCTCAAACTCGCGTTTCCGTTTCGATTATGGCCGGGCGCCAGGCTCTTCGTCGAGTCGCAATCGATCACCTCAACCGAACTCCGACAGGCCCGCCATAAGACAGAGGGCGCCGAAAGGCGCCCTCCTGATACGTTGGCGATTGTTTGTCGGATCAGGCGCGGGCGGCGCGCATCAGGCCGATCGAATCAAGCTCGGCCTGTTCTGCGGCGTTCTCGATCGCCCGGTCGCGCAACTGGTCGCGCTCGTCGAGAAGCTCGACTTTCTTCAATTCCTCATAGGCCTCGGTGAGGGCCTCCTTCGCCGCGTCGAGTTGGGTCTTGAGATCGTCAGCGGAGCGCACGATGTTCTCGCGCCGCTGGGCCGCCGCCTTGGCGTAGGTCGGATAGGCGAAATGGGACGGATCCTGAATGCCGGCGCGATCCTGCTCGTGATGGATTTCGCGGTCCAGATCGGCCGCCATGCGGGCGAAATCGGCAATCATGCCCTCGATCTGGGCGACCCGGCGGCGCTTGTCATCGACCTGAAACTTCTTCAGGCGGATGAGCGTGTCTCGTGACTTCATCGACTCTTACTCCCCGAAGCCGGGCCACAACGCGCGGCACGGCATTGACGCCGCGGACCAAAGCGTGGCCGGAACTCGCCTCGAATGTGGCAGCACAACGTTATTTTTCTCTTTCCATATCGGCCAAGATGGCCGCGAGCCGTGCATAACCGTCCGTTAAACTGGTTGCTTCTTCCTTACCTTGACGCAGGAAATCCTCCAGATGTGGATGAAGGGCGATGGCCTCATCCACTTCCGCGCTCGAACCCGGCCGGTAGGCGCCGAGCCGGATGAGTTCCTCCATGTCGGCATAGGTCGCCATGATCTGCCGGGTCCGCGTGAGGATCGGCAGGTAGTCGGGATCGGCCGCCCGCGGCATCGTCCGGGACACGGATTTGAGGATATTGATCGCCGGATAGCGGCCGCGCTCCGCGATCGCCCGCTCCATCACGATATGACCATCGAGAATGCCACGCACGGCGTCGGCGATTGGCTCATTGTGGTCGTCGCCATCGACGAGAACGCTGAAGATCGCCGTGATGGTGCCGCGATCGGCGCCCGGCCCGGCTCGCTCGAGCAGCCGCGGCAGTTCCGTGAAAACGGTGGGCGTGTAGCCCTTGGCGGTCGGCGGCTCGCCAGCGGAAAGGCCGATTTCGCGCTGCGCCATGGCGAAGCGGGTCACAGAATCCATCAGCACCAGCACATCGTTTCCAACGTCGCGGAAGCTCTCGGCGATGGCGAGGGTCAGATAAGCCGCCTGGCGGCGCATCAGCGCCGGCTCGTCCGAGGTCGCGACCACGACGACCGAACGCGCCAGACCGTCTTCACCCAGATCGTCCTGCAAGAACTCCTGCACTTCGCGCCCGCGCTCGCCGACGAGACCGATGACGGAGACATCGGCTGCGACGTTTCGCGCCAGCATCGACATCAGGATCGACTTGCCGACGCCGGAGCCGGCAAAGATGCCCATGCGCTGGCCACGACAACACGTCAGGAACGTGTTGAGCGCGCGGACGCCGAGATCGAGCGGCGCGCCCACGCGCTGGCGTGAATGTGCGGACGGCGGCGCGTTGCGAAACGGATGCGACTGCGGACCGAGCGGCAATGGGCCTTTGCCATCGATCGGATCGCCCATCGCGTTAACCACGCGGCCGAGCCAGCCTGCCGTCGGTCGTACGCCGGCCATAGCTGTACTGACGATGGCCTTGCAGCCCCGGCGCACGCCCTCGATCGTGGCAAACGGCATCAGCAGCGCATTGCTGCCGGAAAAGCCAACGACCTCGCAGGGCACGTTTCGCGCACCCGGACCTTCGATCACCACGCGCGCGCCCACCGGCATGGCGTGGATCGGTCCGGCGACCTCGATCATCAGACCGCGAACGCCGACGACGCGGCCGTAAGTTTCGACACCGTCGATCTCATCAATCTGGGAGGCCAGCGCTTTCATGGCTCAATCCTTTCTCAGAGGAGACGACGTTAACGCGGTGTTTACCCGGGTCGTTAATCATTGCGTCACCTTCTGGGACGAGGGGCTTTCTGCGCTTTGCGCCGAGGGACGAGTCATTTGAGTCGCTTAATTGCGATTCTTAAAGCTAAACATGAACGAACGCATGGCAAAAAATCGGCTTCTCCCCAATATCTTAGGGCGATTCTCCCCTTTTTGCCCAGTGTACGCTTGCACTCGGGAATCATGTCTTGTTAACCATGATGTCGCGTGTCGCGAATCGTTTTGTCCCGTCGAGTTTTCACGAGCCGCCACACACCGACGGCAACCTTTGGCCAGGACGGGCTAAGGAGGGATTGGGATGCGCGTACTACTGATTGAAGACGACGGCGCGACTGCGCAGTCGATCGAGTTGATGCTCAAATCGGAGAGCTTCAACGTCTATACGACCGATCTCGGTGAAGAAGGCGTCGATCTCGGCAAACTCTACGATTACGACATCATCCTTCTCGACCTGAATCTGCCCGACATGTCAGGGTACGAAGTGCTCCGCTCCTTGCGGGTCTCGAAGGTCAAGACACCCATTCTCATCCTCTCCGGTCTCGCCGGTATCGAGGACAAGGTCAAAGGTCTGGGCTTCGGCGCTGACGACTACCTGACCAAGCCCTTCCACAAGGATGAACTCGTCGCCCGCATCCACGCCATCGTGCGTCGGTCCAAGGGCCACGCCCAATCGGTGATCCAGACCGGCGACCTCATCGTCAACCTCGACACCAAGACCGTCGAAGTTTCGGGGTCGCGCGTGCATCTGACGGGCAAGGAGTACCAGATGCTGGAACTCCTGAGCCTGCGCAAAGGCACAACGCTGACCAAGGAGATGTTCCTCAATCATCTCTACGGCGGCATGGACGAGCCGGAACTGAAGATCATCGACGTCTTCATCTGCAAATTGCGCAAGAAGCTCGCCAACGCATCGCAAGGCCGCAACTACATCGAGACGGTCTGGGGCCGCGGCTATGTGCTGCGCGAACCGACCGAGGATCAGGAGAGAATTCCCGCCTGATCCGGCGATCCTGCAGCGCTCAATCGCTTGTTATGAAAACCCCCGCTCATCAGCGGGGGTTTTTCATTTTGCGGTACGCGCCGAAACCCTCAAATTCCCCGGTTCGATATCGTCGCCAAACGCCCTCCGGACACGAGACGGGGGAAAGCGGAAGGCGGACGGGGGCCTTGCGACGTGTGAAGACCGCGATGATCCGGGACGTTCTTGAAACTGTCGGTCAATCCGACCACCGTTTCGGCGGCGCCCAGGACGATATAGCCGTCACGTTCGAGCACGGCGTGCAACCGCTCGAGCACAGACGATTTCGTTTCCTGATCGAAGTAGATCAGCACGTTGCGGCAAAAAACAACGTCGAACCGGCCGAGCGACGTCAGATCGTTGAGCAGGTTGAAGCGCCGGAATTGAACCATCTCGCGCAATTCGGGAGCGATCTGCCACATCTCGCCGTGGCGGCTGAAATATTTGACCAGCAGTTGAATCGGCAATCCGCGCTGCACCTCGAACTGGCTGTACAGTCCTGACTTCGCCTTTTCCAAAACCGACTGCGACAGATCCGTGCCGAGAATATCGATTTGCCATCCGCGGAGTTCGCTCGCCATCTCCTTCAGGCACATCGCCAGCGAATAAGGCTCCTGTCCGCTGGACGCAGCCGCGCACCAGATACGAATGCGACGCTGACGGGCACGTGCCGCGATGAGCGCCGGCATGATGACGGTCTTGAATTGCTCGAACGGAACCTTGTCACGGAAGAAAAACGTTTCATTCGTGGTCATGGCTTCGACCACTTCGTCGGCCAACACGGGCGTCTGATTGCTGCGCACCGACGCAATGAGGTCATCGATGGTGGTAAGCCCGGCGCGGCGGGCGACAGGCAGCAGCCGGCTTTCGACCAGGTATTGCTTGTCGTCCGTCAGTTGCAAGCCCGAGCGGCTCTTGAGCAATTGGCGCACGAACTCATAGTGATGAGCGTTCACGACTTCTCCCCCGGAAAAGCGTATTGACCTGCACCGCTATCGCATCGATGGGCAGCACCGCCGAACACAGACCGGCATTTGCAACCGACCCCGGCATTCCCCACACCACGCTGCTGGCTTCGTCTTGCGCCAAAATGCTTCCACCCGCGGCAACGATGTCGGCCGCGCCGCCCGTTCCGTCGGACCCCATGCCTGTGAGAATGACGCCGACGGTCGCTGGTCCCCAGACATGCGCGGCGCTAGTGAAGAGCGGATCGACGGCCGGCCTGCAGAAATTCACAAGCGGCCCGTCGTCGAGACGAATCGACGGCACGCCGTAGCGCTGCAACACGCTCATGTGCCGGGCACCCGGCGCGATATAGACATGGCCCGGATGAATGATCTCGCCGTCAATGCCTTCATGCGCCGGCCGGCCGGTCGCGCGTGAAATATGCTCGGCCAAAATGGTGGTGAAGGTTGGCGGCATGTGCTGGGTCACCAGCACCGGAGCTTGCGCCATCATCGCCGGATCGAGGCCGCTCAGCAGAGCCGTCAGCGCTTGGGGTCCACCCGTCGAAGCACCAATGACCAAAGCATGCGGGATCGCCGTGCCGAACGGCCGCAGCGCCGGTTCACCAGACGCGTCTTGCGCACGAAATCTCGAAACGGCCGAACTGCGCGCCTGGACTTGCTGGGGTGCGCGCCAGAGCGAAGTTTCCTGCCGCCTGGCGATGTTCGCCTTGCGGCGAACGCCCAGCAACCGCACCTTGTCGATCAGATGGTTGCGAAAGTCGTCGCTCGTGATCAGTTCGTTGTTGGATTCCGGCTTCGGGATGTAATCGGCCGCGCCGAGCGCGAGCGCCTTCAGGCTGATCTCGGCATTCCGGCGCGTGACCGTCGAGGCCATGATGACAACGACGTCCGGCTTCTTCGCAAGAAGCTGCGGCAAGGCTGAAATGCCATCGAGAACCGGCATCTCGACGTCGAGCAGAATGACATCGGGGTTGACGTTGTCGATCTGGTCGACGGCATCCTTTCCGGTGCGGAGCGATGCCACTACCATGAGGTCTTCTTCGGTCGACAGCCAACGCGCCATCAGTCCGCGAACAACCACGGCATCATCGACGATCATGACTCGGATCGGATCATGCAGCGGCGACCGCGCAGGCATGGCGGCTCGGCTATAGACGGTCATGAGCGGACTCCGCTTGCGGGTACCGTCAAATCAGACCGACTTCCTGAAGTTTTGCCTCGACGATATCCTTGTCGAACGGCTTCATGATGTATTCGTTGGCGCCGGCATGCAGAGCACGGGCGATATGAGCGACGTCATTTTCCGTGGTGCAGAAGACAACCTTCGGCTGGTCGCCACCCGGCAGGCGCCGCAGTTCACGCAGGAATTCGTAGCCGTCCATGTTCGGCATGTTCCAGTCGAGCAGAACACCCTCCGGAAGGCGGACCTTGCATTTTTCCAGTGCCTGTACGCCATCTTCCGCTTCGACGATGACGAATTGCAATCCTTCGAGAATCCGCCGCGCGACCTTGCGAATAACGCTCGAGTCGTCGACGATCATGCAGGTTTTCATGGCCATACCTCTTATTTAGAACACGCGCAGGGGAAGCCCGCGCGCCCGTGGCATTTCTCAGGTCCGGAAAGGACCGCCCTCACGCGACTTTCAACTCGGCATCCGTCTGCAGGATGCGATCGACGTCGAGAAGAACGAGGAGCCGGCTATCGAGTTGATAGATACCGGCCGCAAAACGCGCGAGACCGGCGTCGAGATTGACAGGGTTTGGCGCGCGGTCGCTGTCAGGCAATTTGAGCACCTCGCCGATCTCATCGATGATCAAACCGTAGGATTCTCCCCGGTAATCGATCCCGATCGCCATCGGCTGTGCGGTGGCTTCGCGACGCGGCAGACCCAGTTTCGGTCGTACATCGACCGCGGTAAGGATGCGGCCGCGCAAATTGAGAATGCCCGCGACGTACGCAGGAGCCATCGGCACGCGCGTGAGCCGCTCCACGACAAAGACATTCTGCACCCGCGAGATCGGAATCCCGAAAAGCTCGTGACCGATTTTCGCGGTGACGTATTCCGTCATGGTCGCGTCCGTCATGGTGTCCTGCTGCGTCATGACGGTCCCTACGCTGCCTCGGATAAGGATTCGGTCTGCTCCTTGAGCGCCGCGATCAGCCCCGGACGATCGAATTTCGCGACATAGTCATGGAAGCCGACGTCGCGGCCGCGAGCCAGCGCTTCCGCCGAGACCATCGACGACAAGGCGATCACTGGAAGCTCCGCCGTCTGCGGGTTAGCGCGGATTTCCCGCGTGAAATCGAACCCGTTCATCTCCGGCATTTCGATGTCGGTGAGGATGATATCGAACGAACCGCGCAGCCGCATCTGTTCGAGTGCTTCGCGCGCGCTCGCAACCGCCGTCACGGCGTAACCGGCGGCGCGCAAGACGGGCGTCAGCATGCCGCGGAAGAACGGAGAATCGTCCACCAGCAAGACGTTATGGATGCGCCTGCTGCCGCCTCTGCTCTTGACACGCAGCCAATCTTCGAACGCGAGCGGCAGGAAATGACCGAGATCGAGGATGTCGGTTGCCTTCCCCTTCACGATCGCTGATCCGAGAATGCCAGGCGCATCGCTCGGCACTTCAATGACCAGCCGCTCCTCGACGATATCGACGATCTCATCGACGATGAGCCCCATCGCGCGCCCGTCATCGGCGAAAACGAGCAATGATTGCGGGCCGGACTCCTTGACCACGACCGATGCGTTGACGGCGATAAGCGGCATGAGTTGGCCGCGATATTGAATGAGATGACGACCATTCGCGTGTTCGATCTTCGTCGCGTCGACTTCCTCAAGGCGAGTCACGAGAGAAAGCGGCACGGCCTTCGGCTGCATCGACCCGGCGCGGAAGATCAGCATCGGGACCTTCTCGTCCTCGGTCGTGTGGATGCCGGTGTCGCTGTCGATATCCTCCCCGTTGCGCACGATCGATCCGACGGCCTTGGCGATGCCGTTAGGATCGAGGATCATGATGACAGAGCCGTCGCCGAGAATCGTGTTGCCGGAGAATTCCGCGATGTGACGCAGCATGCCCGACATCGGCTTGACCACGATTTCCTCGGTGTGGAACACGCTGTCAACGACGATGCCGAACATCTCGTTGCCGACCTGGCTGACCACGATGAAGCCGCTCTCAGCCTCGACCGCGTCCGGCTCGATCCCGAGCACTTTTTTCAGATCGACGAGAGGCAAAAGCTTGTTGCGCAGCCGCAGGACGGCAGCGCCCTTGATCCGTTCGATGCGGTATTCGGAATTGCTGCGGGCGTGAACGAGTTCGACGACAGAAAGCTGCGGAATGGCAAAGCGCTCGCCGCAGGATTCAACGATCAACGCGGAGACGATGGCCAGCGTCAGCGGGATCTTGATGTAGAAAACGGTGCCCTGCCCAGGCGTCGATTTCAGGTCGATGGTGCCGCTGATCTGATCGATATTGGTCTTGACGACATCGAGCCCGACGCCGCGGCCCGAAACGGCGGTGACCGTGGACGCAGTCGAAAATCCCGGCGCAAAGATAAACTTGTGGATTTGCGCTTCGGACAGCTTTTCGAGGGCCTCTTCGGTCGCCAACCCCGCCGCGATCACTTTCGATTTGATCGCGCGCGTGTCGAGGCCACGGCCGTCGTCGGCGATCTGGATGACGATGTGTCCGCCTTCATGATAGGCTGAAAGCCGGATCGTGCCTTTCTCGGGTTTACCAGCCGCACGCCGTTCTGCCGTCGTCTCGAGACCATGATCGGCAGAATTACGCACCATGTGCGTCAGCGGATCCTTGATGAAATCGAGCACCTGACGATCGAGTTCGGTGTCGGCGCCGTGCATTTCAAGTTCGATCTGCTTGCCGAGATCGTTAGCAAGATCGCGCACCACGCGCGGCAGCTTCTGCCAGGCATTGCCGACAGGCTGCATGCGCGTTTTCATCACGCTTTCCTGCAACTCGGCCGTGACGTTGGAGAGCCGTTGCAGCGGCACCTTGAACTCGCTGTCCTCGCGGCCGCGTACAATTTCCAGCAACTGGTTGCGGGTCAACACCAGTTCCGACACCATCGTCATCAACTGCTCAAGCGTATTGACGTTGACGCGGATCGAATGGCGGCCGAGCTTTGCGTCGTTGCGGTCGTCGGCTTCGCCCGATTGCTGCGGTTGTGCGGCGGCATTTTCGGACTGCGGAGTTGCGGCCTTCTGGGGCGCCGCCTTTTGAGATCGCGCGCCAGCCGCGGACGCAGCCAAAGCACGTTTTTGGTCAGGGCCCGGGGCTTCGCGAAATGCCCGCTCAAGCTCGTCCAATGACACTTCGCGGTGTCGAAACGGATAATTCCGCGGCGCATTGTCCGCTGCGACCGGCGCATAAGGGGCGGCATCGCTCGCGATGTCGACCATGCGCTGCAGACCGTCGATCAGATCCTCATCGGTGCCGTTCGGCTCGGCCCCCAACCGATCGAGCGTATCGAGAATGTCCTTGACCCGATCGATGGTGCTCAGAATCAGGCTTACGGCGTCGCAGCTCACGGGCATGCCGTCGCGAAATTTCCCCATCAAGGTCTCGGCCGCGTGAGCGAGGGCTTCGAGCCGCGGCAGACCAAGGAAACCACAGGTGCCCTTGATGGTATGAACGAGCCGAAAAATATTATCGAGGATTTTGGCGTTGTTCGGGTCCTGTTCGAAACGCACGAGTTCGACGTCGACCACGCCAAGGCTCTCGTTCGTCTCCGTCAGGAACTCACGCAACAAGTCATCCATCGAACACAGCCTTGCAGACGGCAGGTCGACGGACCTTCGTCTTAGGGGAAAACCAGGCTCCCTCGTTTTAGGAAACCAGGGTTAGTGTCGCGGAAAACCGTTTAATTTTGGTTGCGTAAACCAATTGGAAACGCGGCTCGTAAAGGAAGCGTTAGTCATTTCCAGTGGTTGACGGCGTAGCCGTGAGGACAACGCCGTCGTCCTCCTTGACGATCGAAAGATCGAGTTTGCATTGCCGTGCCAGGAGCCCGGTGTAATACGGCTGGATGGTCTGCGCCTCGATGGTGTCGCCCTCGCCTCCGGCGAGCATTTTTGGCAATTGCTCCGACATCCGCACAATGGCGCCCTTGACGGCCACGCGAAATCCGAGGAGTTCGCCTTCGCCGATCGGTTCGACGATCATGCTGCCGCCGCGCGGAATGGTCTGGCCCGCGGCAACCATCATGTTGAGCAGGAGCTTGACGCGGTTCTTCGGCAAATAGGCGCGTTGCAGGTTCCAGGCGATCGAGGTTTTTTCATCCTCGAGAAACCCGCGCGCAACCTTCTCGGCGTCGCCTGTGTCGATCTGCGCGCCGGCCGAGCCGGCGGCGCCGAAGGCGATGCGGCAGAACTGAAGCCGGGCGGATGCGGCATGCGAACTGTTCTTCACCAGTGTCCTGGCGAGGCTGCGCATTTCCTCGTCCTTCTCCTCTTCCAGCACCATCAGTCCATTGACGATGGCAGCGACCGGATTGATCAGATCGTGGCACACGCGCGAGCATAAAAGCGCAGCGAGATCGAGCGCTTCGAGCTCTGTCGGGGCTGGCATGAAGGTCTCCTGCGGCAGAAGATTGAACCAAGGCTGCGACTCGAATCCTTGCGTTTGTGATACACCGCATCGGCTTTGGCTGCCAAATTCACGGGCCTGCGACGAGCCGCTTGAGGGACGACCACATGACCGTCACATCCGCGGGGCACGAGGGCGATGAGCATCTTCTTGCACGCCTCACGGGCATCGTGATGCAAGCCGCCCGCGCCGTTCTCGCCGGCGATCCGCACACCGTCGCACGGCGCAACAAGGCCGACGGCAGCCTCGTCACGGCGGCGGATTGCGCCGCGGAAGCGATTATACTGGAGGGACTCGCGGCCGTGGCTGCCAGCATTCCGGTGATTTCCGAAGAACGCGCCATGCCTGCCGACGCAAGGGCGGCGACGCGCGTCTTCTTCGTCGATCCCCTCGACGGCACGCGCGAATATGTCAACGGCAGCGCCGAATACACGGTCAACGTCGCGCTGATAGCCGATGGCCGACCGGTCCTCGGCGTGGTCGCGGCGCCGGCGCAAGGCGTGTTGTGGCGGGGCCGCGTCGGTCACGGCGCCGAGCGCATCCCCTGCGACCGCGCCTTCGCTGCGACGGGTCAGCCCTCGCCCGTGGCGGTGCGCAAGTGCGATCCGACAAACCTGACGGCGCTGGTGTCGCGCTCGCATCTGGATGCCCGGACCACAGATTTTCTCACCCGTTTTCCGGATGTTCGGACGCTTCCCTGCGGCTCAGCGCTAAAATTCTGCCGCCTCGCCGAAGGCGCGGCGGACCTCTATCCGAGGCTTGCGCCGACGCATCTGTGGGACGTCGCAGCGGGTCATGCCGTACTTGCGGCGGCCGGCGGCGATGTCACGCAGCCGGACGGTCGGCCATTGGCCTATGACGCGGCCAGCGGCACGCTGATCCCGGCGTTTATCGCCTGGGGGGATCGCACGCTCATGGGTGCCTGGGCGACCTGAACCGGCCAAAGGACGACCCCCTCACGGCAGAAGCGTTTTCTCCAGCTTCGGCCAGGCCTGCAACGCTTCGGCCAGAACGAACACCGGCTGCGCCGTGAAGGCGTCGCGGCTGGTGGTGTCGTAGAAAAAATAGAGGCGGTTCTTATGGATCAGCCAGATCTGCGGATTTCCCGCCGTCGCCACCCCGCGCGCCACCGCCAGCGGGTCGTAGCCGCCGAAGACCGGCGCATAGATGCCCGGGTCGTTTGCGAAGGCAGCGCGGTTGCCGACATTGCGAAAACGCCACACCGCACCGGCATAATGCAGTTCGTGACTGCCGATACCGAGAAGCGCCTTATGGTCGGTGAAATAGCCCACCGGATCGAAGCCCCCGATAGCGAGGCCGCGCAGGCGATCGACCACCACGCGCTCCGTGATCGAGGCCCGGCTGGTGGAGGCGCTCCATACCGGGAGGCCTGCGACACAGGCGACGCCGGCAAAGACAAAAAGAGCGCTGCGCTTCCGCTGGTGCCGTCCTGAAGTCATAGTTGTGACTGATTGTTTTCCGATTCGGCTGGGTGGGGTCTGATTTTAGGCCGCGCTTGTGAGCAAGCGGTTAAGCGGGGAAAATCCCTTAAGGAGCAGACGATGCGCGCCGTCTTTCGATTCCTGGCGATCGGACTATTCGTGGCCGGCTTTGCCTTCGTGGCGATGGACACGCAGGGGCAGGCACAAAACCGGCGGCACGATGAGTTTTCTCCCTCGGAGGTCATAGACGCCGGCCACAAGTTCTTCGGCACCGTATCACGCGACCTTGCCGGCGTCGTCGAGAAGGCGGCCAGCCAATGGGGCCAGCCCAACGGCTACATCCTCGGCGAAGAGGCGGGCGGCGCCTTCTTTGGCGGGCTGCGCTATGGCGAGGGCACGCTCTATACCAAGAACGCCGGTGACCGGAAGGTCTATTGGCAGGGCCCGACACTCGGCGTCGACATCGGCGGCGACGGCGCGCGGACGATGATGCTGGTCTACAACCTTCCGGCCACGCGTGCCGTATTCCAGCGGTTTGGCGGCGTCGACGGTTCGGCCTATTTCATCGGCGGCTTCGGGATGACGGCCCTGACCTCGAACAATATCGTCGTGGTGCCGATCCGCACCGGCGTCGGGTTCCGGCTGGGCGCCAATGTCGGATACCTCAAGTTCACCCCCCAGGCGACGATGAACCCGTTCTAAAGCAGATCGTTGCTTCAAAGGCAGGCCCAGAAGCTGGAGTTTGCCGCCTGAGGGAGCGCGCCCTATTCCGGCACCGCCCCGCAGGTGGCGCATTGGTATGTGCGGCATAAATCGCAACGGGCTCATCTTGTCGCCACGCGCGAGATAGGATTAACGAGCGGTTACTGTGGCGGCCTGATCCTGCGCATGGCATGCTAGAATTTCAATTTCGCGCGGAGGCGTTGCGTCGTGATCGAACCGATCATGTATTTCGGCATAGGGTTTCTGGTGGCGAGCCTCGTCGGGCTCGTTTTCATGCCTCTGGTCCATTCCCGCGCCGTGCGGCTGACGATGCGGCGGGTGGAGGCCTCGACGCCCTTGTCGATGGCCGAAATCCAGGCCGATAAAGACCATCTGCGGGCGGAATTCGCACTCGCGACGCGCCGTCTGGAGATGGCGCTCGAACAGACCAATGCACGGATGGCCGGACAGCTTGCTGAAATCGGCCGCAAGTCCGACGCCATCAGCCGGCTCAAGCTCGTCCTCGACGAAAAGGCAGCCGCCACCCTCTCGCTCGAGTCTCAGGAACAGATGCTGCGCGAACAGGTGCGCGTGGCCGAAGGCGAGATCAGCGCCAGGACCGCGACGTTGCAGGAACGCGACAACAGCCTGACCAAGATCAGCGAAGAACTGGCAAACACAGTCGGCGAACTGGAAAGCCGGACGGCGATATCCAACAGCCAGCGCATCGAACTCGTGACGGCGCAAACGCAATTGCAGGCCATCGAGCAACGGATGGTCGAGACGTCGCACGATCTTCAGCAGTCGCAAAATGAGCTCGATCGCGAACGCCAGCTCATGCACGAGACATCACAAAAACTGGGAAGCGCCCGCCAACAGATTGCGAGTTTCCAGGATCAGGTTGCAGGCCTCGAGCGCACCATCATCGCCCAGCAGGCCGAGGCGGAGCAGCATGGCCGGCGCGTGCAGGAACTTGAAGGACAGGTCGCAACACACCGCAAACAGATTGCCGGGCACGATGAACACCTGGCCAAGGTTTTGACAAGGAACGAGCAGGCGCGCCTGACCGAAGAAGGATTGCGCAACAAGCTCGCGAAGATGGAGCAGCGCCATTCCACCGAGGCGGAGGAGTTGCGCAACCAGCGCCAGGCAGCCGAAGAACAGCTTGATCGCTTGCGTGCCGAGCGGGCAAACCTTCACAAGCAGATCGCCGCCGCCAAGCAGGCGAGCGACGCCGAGCGCACCGAACTGTTGCAGAAACCCGCCGGCGGACAACAGGCCGGGGAAAATGCATCTGCTGCGCTGCGCAAGCAACTTGCCGAGGCGAAGCGGGCCGTAGAGGCCGAGCGCATCGCCCTGCACAAGCAACTTGCGGACGTCAAACAGGCGGCGGACGCGGAGCGCGCCGTCCTGCAAAAGCAGCTCGCCGAGGCAAAGCAGATCGCTAGCGCAGCGGCGTCCAAGCCATCGGCCAAAATTGCGCCATCGACGGACTACGCCGACAACGCGCTGCTGCGTGAACGCATCAACGATGTCGCCGCCGAAGTTGCGCGCCTGACCATGGAACTCGAAGGCCCGAATTCACCCATCGAGGCCATCCTCGCCAAGGAATCCATCGCGCGCACCGGCGCGAAAGATATCGCGAAGGACAAGAACGGCTCCGGCGCCGTGAATGGCGCAACCGAAGCAAGCCTCGCCGACCGGATCCGCGCCCTGCAGCAGCGCAGCGCACGTCAACGCGCACCGGTCTGACCGTTTGCGCTTCCGACAGCGTCGGGAGTCATTGACGACAACGAGATCAAAAATGCAAAAAGCCCCGCGAATGCGGGGCTTTTTGTGCGGGGAAGATGGTGGGCGCGACAGGGATTGAACCTGTGACCCCTCCCGTGTGAAGGGAGTGCTCTCCCGCTGAGCTACGCGCCCAGCTTCCGAAATTGGCCGGAGTTCGGCGGTTGTAGAAGCCGTGAGCCGCGGGTGTCAAGGCAGCAGGCTGGCAGGCTTTTTGGGCCGCCCATCAATGATGGTGGTCGTCCCCGTGTTGGTGGTCACCGCCATGATGGTGGTCGTGGCCAAGATCATGACCATGTCCATGATGATGCCCATGCTCGTGCGACGGCGGAATGGTTTCCGGTTCGGAATAACCGGTCATCATCGCTTCCATCGCCCGCCGCAGAGGGTCCTCATGCAACGCGACATGACCCGAGAGAAAACCGGCCAACCGCGCATAGACCAGCGCCTGTGCCGCAAGACGCTCGTACCGCTTTCCGGAATCGGCAGCTTGCGCATCCCGCGCCGCGTGGGCGAGCGCGTCGGAGAACAGCTTGTCCATATACGCGTGCAGGCCTTCGCCAGCCGGGTCCGCCGAGAGAAGCGAGCGGGAGTTATGCATGAACCGGGCCATAAGCTGGTCCTCGAGATGCGCCCGCTGGTCGTGTTCTTCCACGTCACCGCACATCGACTCTTCTCCTCGTTCGAGACTGCATAGTCGCGGCGCTTATCGCGATCAGCGCGGCAACCCGTTCAGTAGCCTTCGGCGTTCTCGAGTTGCTCGAACCAGTCGAACCCCATCGGCTTCACGATGCGGCTGTTGATGACGATGATCCGCGCTTCCTGCGTCGCATCGGCATTGACGTGCTTGTGGGCACAATAGGGCGGGATATAGACGAAGTCGCCCTGGCTCCATTCGAATTTCTGCGGCTCCTGCGCCCATTCGAATTCCATCTTTTCGTTGCAGTCGAATTTCACGTCCCAATGCAGGTCGTAGCCCGAGCCCTCGATGACATAGAATACCTCCTCCGTCAGGTGCCTGTGCGTTCCCGATGCTTTTCCCGGCGGCAGGAATTGCATGTACATGTCGAGGCAGCATTCCTTGGTGCCCATCTTCTCGTTGATGATCCACTTGATGAGGCCATCGGGAGAGCGCTCAAGCGGCATCTCTGCCGACTTCACCACGTTCATACGCGCGTCGTAGTCCTTGCGGAATTGCTCCGACGCCTTGAGGGCTTCGGCATAGAAATCCACGTGTTTCACCTCGGCATGGGCTTTGTCGCGCTCGCGCGGATCGATCATTCTGCTCATCTTGTGGTTCTCTCAATCACGTATAGACAGAGGTGCATTCGCCGGCGGATGTTCAACCCGCAACGTCAACGCGTGTGAAAAATGTCGGCAAAAACCTTATTCCACTTGTCGCTGTCGTCCAGCACGGCCTTGTAGTCGATCAATTTGAGACTGAGATCGGCCGGCGGCTCTTTGACCTTGCGGTTGACGACAAAGTAGTTGCGGTCGAGATAGATTTTTTGCGTATCCGTCAGCAGAAAATCGTAATACAGCGCCGCCGCATAGGGGTGCCTCGCCTTGTTCGATACGCCGACGCCGACCGGCAGAGCGAGCGTCGGCTTGAGGAAGAAATAGTCGACCGGCGCGCCTTCCTTGACCAGTTGCTTGGCACGATAATCATAGGCGGTCAGCGCAAGAGGAATCTCTCCTGCGGCCACGAGATTGGCGAGCAGCGTGTGCCCCTTGCGCACGGAGACGCCGTTGGTCGCGACGATCTTGCGGAAGAGATCGAGGGTTTTCTGTTCGCCGAGATTGAGGGCAAGCGTCGCCAGCCAATCAAAGCTCTCGGTATCGATCGCCAGTTTCCCCTTCCACTTCGGGTCGGCTAGATCGTCATAGGATTTTGGGAGATCGGCCTTTTTGACGATATTGGTGTTGTACATCGCCGCGTAGAGATTGAGGCGTGTGGCGACCCAGGCGCCGTCAGCCGACCTTGCCTCGGGAATGAGATCGTCGTTCACCGGAGACTTGATCGGCTGCAACAGCTTCTCGCGATGAAGCACCTCAATGGTGACGCCGCTGCTCTCATAGACGTCTGCATTCGCGAGGCCCGCGCGCGCTTCCGTTGTCGCCCGGTTCATCACGTCCTGCATGCTGGCGCGCCAGAGCTGGACTTTGACGCCGTATTTTTTCTGGAAAGCCGCGATGGTCGCGTTGGCGTCCGCCGGCGGCGTCGTGGAATAGAGCGTCAGCGTGCCTTCTTTTTTTGCTCCCTTGATCAATTTCTGCGTGCGATCCGGACCGCTGAGATTGGCGACCTCGGCGATCGTTGCCTGCGCGTGCGCCGGCGTGCTGTTGAAAAGCGGGGCGGCAAATCCGAATGACAAGAAGACGGCTATCGCGCCCGCGCGCCAGGGCCTCACTGCATGCGACTTCACCACAACCTCCCCAGATTCTTTTCTTTTTATTCTCAGGCCACCATCGGTTTCGGCGGAAGCGTCTCAAGCTCGGCCTCGTAGGCGGCATCCATATTCGGTTTGAGGCCATGGCGGGCGAGCGCGTCGAGATACATCTGCCGCACCTTCGGGCTCTCGTCGGCATAGTCGATCTGGTAGCCGCCCACACGACTGCTCACCCATGACATCGGCACGCCCTGCGGATTGCGCGGAGACCAGTGCTTGAATGCGAGGTAGCGCGCCGGTGTCGGCCCGGCATTGAAGTGCTGGTGAAACCATTTGTTGGGCGGCACGATCAGCGTGCCGATCTGCCACTCATAGCGTTTCGGCTCTTCGCCCTCCGGCCACATCAGCGAGTAACCCTCGCCGTTGAGCAGGATCACATGCGCGCCGGGACCATGGGCATGGCCCTTCTTGTAGGTGCCGACGCCGAACTGCGAGATATGGCTCGCAAGCGATCCCTTGCCCATGTTGAAACGGATGTGGCCGCCGCCGGCACCGCGCTCCTTGGCGCCGAGTACCGGCAGGTTGACGGAATCGGCGACGAAATTCGTGCGCAGCAGAAAACCCTCATGCTCGCTCTTGGCGCTGAAATAATCGGGCTCGCCATTGAACCGGCCGGGAAAGTCGCGCTTGGTGTTGAACACGAACTCTTCGTCGTCATAGAGGTTGAGCACCGACGGACAGTTCGACACCGCCACGTAGCGCACCGGCTCCGTGCCTGAGCCGTTGAAATGCTGATGCCAGGTGTTGAGCGGAATCCCGAAGATCGCGTTTTCCTTCCACTCGAAGGTGATGCGGTCGCCGGCATCATTCCATACGGTTGTCGAACCGCGGCCCTTGAGGATCAGGACCATCTCCTCGAACAGTTGGCGATGCGGAGCGAGCTTCTTGCCGGGCGCGATCTCGCAGACATAGCAATCGTTCGAGGTGCGCGAGGCTTCGTGATTGATATAGACGCCCTTGGCGTCGCCGCGGCGCGCCCACGGCTTCAATTCAACGGTGCGCAGATTGGGGATGTAATGCGCGGCGATGACATCGAGGCCCTGCCCGGCCACCCAGCGGCGATAGGGCGTATCTTTCTCGGTCTCGAATTTCTTGGCGAGTTCGGGGGAAACGAGTGCGTCGTGAGCCATGGATATCTTCCGGAATTTTCTTGTTTTCGTTGAATTGTCCTTGCGCTGTATTCCCGGCCGTTGCGCGCCAGTCAGGGGCGCGATGAAGAATACGGCTGCGAAAGCAAACAGGGCGGACCCGAGGTCCGCCCTGCTTAACGGCGCTGATCAAGCCGGCGCGTATTTGGCCAGGTTTTCCTTTTGCTTCTCGTTGCGCGGCGGCAGCTTGAACAGGCGCGCTGCGTTGCCGCCAAGAATGTTGTGCTTCGCCTTTTCCGACAGGAACGGCAGATCGTAGATCGTGCTCGGCAGGTCGAAGTCCCAGTGCGGATAGTCAGAGGAGTACATGAGCTGCGTTTCCGCATTGATCATGCGGAAGGTTGTCTCAAGCGCGCCCATGTCCTGGATTTCCATCGGCTGGCTCGAATAGAACATATCGCGCATGTAGTCCGACGGCTTCTTCTTGAGCAGCGGACATTCCGATGAACGCATCATGTATTCATGGTCGAGGCGCTGCATCAGGAACGGAATCCATGCGAGGCCTGCTTCGATCCAGAGCACCGGAAGTTTCGGAAAGCGCTCGCCCATTCCATTCACCACCCAGTTGGTCAGGTGAAGGATGTTGTAGAAGGTGAAGCCGAGCGCATGCACCGACAGAAAGCGGTTGCAGCTCCGGAACACCGGCTCGCCCCAGTTCGGACCGGAGTGGAAGGACAGCGCAAGGCCACGCTCCTGCATGGCGCTGTAGACCTTCATGTAAGCGTTGTCGTGCACCGGCAGGTTGCGCACCGTCGTCACCATGAAGCCGGCGACGCCCTTCTTGTCGCCGAACTCCTCGACGTGGCGCAGGCACGCGTCGGGATCGGAGAACGGCAGCGACAGCATCGACCACATGCGGCCCTTGCTTTCCGGCAGCACCTTCTCGGTGAGCCAGCGATTGTAGGACCAGCACAGGTCCACTTCCATTTCCTTGAGCGGATGCAAACCGACATTGAGCATGCCGGTCGGAAACAGGCAGGAGTAATCGACGCTCATGGCGTCCATCCAGCGCTCACCGAGTTGCACGTCGCGCTGGCGGCCGGGTTCGGTCTTTTCGGAGTTGCGCATCGGATAGCGCGTCACGCGGCCGCCCATGTCCTGGAAGCCGGTTTGCCCGGGCACGATGCTGTGCCGCCCCTTGGCACGGCCGGAGATCGTGAGCTGGCGATAGACGTCATTCTCCATGTAAGGAAGAATTTCGCCAAAATTCTCGTTCTCGTAATGATGCGCATCGATGTCGACGATCAGCATGTCGTCGAACTTGCGCTGAACGGCCTGCTTGCGCGCGTGGGCAAGAAGCCGGGTCGTATTCATCTCTTCGACTGAGACGCGGCGTCCGCGGTCGGCCATGAGTTCCATGGGTCTCTCCTCTTGTTCTAGTCGTTTCTTTGCAGCCCAAGTCTTTGTAGAAGCGATCCGCAGTCCGTTGCCGAACTCAGCGTCCAGTCCAACTCTGCCACATTCCCAGTTCGAATACTTGTAAATCCGCCGCCTTCAGCAGCGCGCTGGCGGTCACCATGACGTCCGTCGGCGTGACGCTCATCACCGACGCAAGCGGCGGGAAGTAATCACCCTGCCCCTGGATCTGCGCGGTGTAGGTTTTGAGCAGCGCCGCCATCAGCGCCTGGATCGCCTCCGGCGCCAGAAGCTCGGCCTGCCCATTCCGCAAGGCTGCTTCGAGATCGCGTGCGAGCTCTTGCGCCATTGCCGAATTTTTGGCCGAATTTTTGGCCGCATTCTCGGCAGATCCCGCTGATTTCAGCCGCGTATCGTCGCTCTTTTTGGCCGTAACCTTCGGCGCAGCCTTGACCGCAACCTTGGCCGCAGAGCCCGCGGGCGACTTCGTCGCGGGTTTTGCAGCGGTCTTGCCGGCAGCACGCTTCGCAGCGGCCTTATGCGACGACATACACGTCATCTCCCTTTTCGACGACCTTGTATTTGCGCAGCTTGAGCCGGCGGTCGCTGACACATTCGCCGGATTTCATGTCATATTCGTAGCCATGCCAGGGGCAGACGAAATGCATCTCGGTGTCGGAGAAGTACATGCCGCGCGAGGTCTTGTCCGGCATGATTCGTTCTTCGACCTTTGCAATCGTGAGGCCCTCGCAGACCGGACCACCCTGATGCAGGCAGTAATTGCTATAGGCAAAGAACTTGCCCTCGTGCCTGAAGACGCCGATCTCGATGTCTCCGAGGAAAACGATCCGGCGATCGCCGTCATTGAATTCTGACAGCTTCCCGATGAACTGCTCCGCCATCCCTGCAAATCCTCCTTCTGCCGCCTTTTTTGCCGTCACCGCTGCAATTCGAAGCGCTGGCGAGCCTTTGGCACTCTTGTTTGGGAGAGTTTCAATCTGCCCAGTCCGTAGCTCGAATTCAACTCGTATGCAACGCATGGGGGGCCTGCGGCGCGGGCCAAACGCCAGCCGCCGCAACGCGTCACGCTTCACGGCAGAGGGGAAGCTGAAAGATCGTAGCCGTCAGCGGCGCGACCGTGCACGGGAGCAGCCCAACATGCGGCCTTCCGGCAACAGAGCCACGCACATCTGCGCGAGTCGGCCGGGAAAAGGTTGTTTCAACGTCGAAATTATGGTCCTCAGTAACCAGCGCAGCCACGCGGCTGTATCGGGGACTCATGAAATCAACGGTTGAGGCAATGGGAATTTTGCGACGCACGTGCTTTGCGGCGGCCGCGATGGCGGTTGCGATTCTGGGAACCGCACCGGCCGGTGCGATGCCCTACACCAACAGCCCTGATTCGATGCTGGGCGGCGGGGAAACCGGGCCTATTCCGCGCCAGGTGGTTGATTATCCCAACCACTACGCCCCCGGAACCATCCTCATCAGCACCCGCGAACGACGTCTGTACCTGATGCTCGATCAGGGTCACGCCTTGCGCTACGGAATCGGCGTGGGCCGGGTCGGCTTCACCTGGGCGGGCACCAAGACCGTCACGGCGAAGAAAGAATGGCCCGGCTGGACGCCGCCGGCGCAGATGATCAAGCGCCAGCCCTACCTGCCGCGTTACATGCCCGGCGGTCCGGACAATCCCCTCGGCGCGCGGGCCATGTATCTCGGCTCGACGCTCTACCGTATCCACGGTACGAGCGAGCCGGATACCATCGGCACTGCGGTGTCGTCAGGCTGCTTCCGGCTTGTGAATGCCGACGTGATCGATCTCTACAACCGCGTGCATGTCGGCGCGAAAGTCATCATCAAGCAATAACGCAACTGTTTATCGGCCGGTCGGGGCATGGCCCTGTCCGGCCGAATTTCTGCCCGGCGCCGGCCCGATCCGTCCCCGATCGTTTTTAAGAGGGACTTTCTTCCATTTCTTCAGCCTGATCGAAGAGGCTGCGATAGCTCGGCCACTTCTTCTTCAGCACACCCAGCAAATGCCGGCGCATCTGCGCCGCAGCCTCGATGTTTTCGCCACGCACGAGAAGCTCGAGGATTTGCAGATGTTCAGCGCTTTGGTTGCGCAGGCGCTCACGGTCGACCGGGCCGCGCCGCTCAAGCAGCCTGCGCATGCGGTTGGCGCGCACCACTGCCTGGTGGATCAGCGCGTTCCCTGAACATAGCGCCAGATCTTCGTGGAAGTCGGTACCGGATCGCAGCACGCGTTCCACCGGCCAGCGTTCGACATCGCCTGCGAGCAGGCATTCCTGCGTCTGGCGCTGCTTGCGCACGAGGTTGTCATCGAGCGCGAAGGTCGGCTCCAGGAAGCCAGCCGGTTCGACGACCGAACGGAACCGGTAAAGCTGTTCGAACACTTCCGGCATCCTGATAACATTGAGAAACCGCCAGCCATATCCTTGCTTGCGCTCCGCCCAGCCGTCCTGCGCGGCGCGGCTGAGGATCTCGGCGAGTTGCGCCTTGGTCAAGCTGTAGCGGTCGCGTAGCCATTGTTCCGTGACCTCGCCGGGAATCGTGTCGTGGATCCAGTCTTCGGCGAGTCGATAATAGAGATCGGGCAAGTCCGTCGGCTGGTCTTCCGCGGAAGGCGCGTTGTGCTTGATACTGCCGTGCTTGACGAAGAATCCGCGATGCGGCTGCTTTTCGACCAGTCCGCGGATTGAGAGATGAGCCAAGGCCTCGCGCACAGGGGATCGCGAAACTTCGAAACGGGCCGCAAGCGCTTGCGTGCTCAGATGCGCGGAGGCTGTCAGATCGCCGGCCTCGATAAGTGCCGCGACCTCGTTGGCGATGCGTGAAGCAAGAGAGCTGATGGGCATGCTGACAATCCAATTAAGAGCGACGCCGGCCAGAAAACCAATAGACTCAATTCTGTAATAGCGAACAAGTCCAAAAACCAGTTCTTTTTGTGTAGGGCATTTTCGGCCAGAAGAATCCCGTTTGAGGGAAAAAACGCTTTTCCTCAACCACTTAGATGCATTCTGGTTGCAGAATCAGCCGCCTTTTGGCGAAATACGCTCCAGACCTTTTCGAGGCCAAATCACGGCAAAGCCACGGCACGGTCAGCACCGTGCCAACGATACCTAGCGGGCCTGCATTTTCACTTTTGGAAATCCAAAACCTCGTGCTTGAGCGGGGCAGCAAACCACGGCATGCCGGATTTCATTCGCCCGCGAGCCTGAGTGCCGGCCGCGTGCGCCGCTCCGCGTCACGCAAGGCGTCTTCGCGCGGTGCGATGTAGTCGCGGGTGATCGGCACGACGTCTTGCCGCTTGGTGAGCTGTATCTGGCACACCATCATGTTTTGCTCGCGAAACGCCATTTCGGATGCGGCGAGATACATCTCCCACATGCGGCAGAAGCGCTCGTCGTAGAGACGCTGCGCTTCTTCACGGCGTGCAAGGAAGCGGCTGCGCCAGGACTTGAGCGTCTCGGCATAATGCAGGCGCAGGATTTCGATGTCCGTCACCAGCAAACCCGCCCTCTCGATTGGCCGCAATACTTCGGACAAGGCCGGGATGTATCCGCCAGGGAATATATATTTCGCAAGCCACGGATTGGTAATGCCCGGCCCATCCGAGCGTCCGATGAAGTGCAATAGAAAGACGCCGTCATCGGCCATGAGTTGCGCGGCCTTGTGAAAGAATGCGTCATAGAAGCCGACGCCGACATGCTCGAACATGCCGACTGATGTGAGGCGATCATAAACACCCGATACATCGCGGTAGTCGGAAAGCTGAAAATTCACGCGGTCGCCGAGGTCGCTCTCTTTCACACGGGCGCGCGAAAACGCGAGTTGCTCCTCCGACAGGGTGATGCCATCGACATGCGCGCCGCCTATGCTTGCCATATAACAGGCCAGTCCACCCCAGCCAGAGCCGATATCGAGCACGCGATGGCCTGGTTCGAGCATCAGCTTGGCGACGATGTGACGTTTCTTGGCGAGTTGCGCATCATCGAGGCTTTGGCCCGGCTTTTCGAAATAGGCGCAACTGTACTGCCGGTCGGCGTCGAGGAACATCGAATAGAGCCGCTCGTCGAGATCGTAATGATGGGAGACGTTCTTCTGTGAGCGCGCACGCGAGTTGAATTGCGTCAGCCGCCGCCGCATGTAGCGCAGCGCCCAATGCGGCTTGGCCCAGGTTGTCGGGCGACCGCTGTGTTCTTGCCGCAATGCCAACGCCATCAGGTCGGCGATCGTGCCTTCCTCGACGATCAGCGAGCCGTCCATATAACACTCGCCGAATTTCAGATCGGGATCGATCAGCGCGGCCCGCTCCGCGGCATGGGTCAAGAACCGGATCGCGAGCGGCGGCCCCTTGCCGTCGCCGACGGTGAACGACGTGCCGTCGGCCATGGTCACGCGCAATTTGCCCTCGTGGACAAAAGCGGTGAGTCCTTTTTTCAGGAGTGTTGTCACGGCGCGGTCGGAGATCCGCGTCGAGGAGGGCATCGAGCGCTGGTCGATACAGGAGTCGTTGTCATTCATGGTGCGATCCGCCGGTGCTTATGGGCGCCGCGAGCGCGTCCGGATCGTGGTGCGAATACTCCGCATCACAGAATCGTCGGATCGAGCTGGCAGCGACAGGCCTGGCGGTCCGCCGCTCGTTCCAGGCTGACCCTCCGGAATCATGCGGCATCAACAATCCAATGGACAAGTTGTCCGTTGGACTACCCGTAATATCGGAAACTTTTCGGCAGGTTTTCAAGAGCCCGCGACGGCGGTAGCCGCATGGGCGCAATGATGGAACCAGCACGCCAAAACCGCGTTGTGCCTACTTGATTCCGATTCACTGAAATGTCCGCAAATGGGGCCTTTATCGAAGGCCCCATCGTCCAGCGCTAGAGCATGCGCTTCAATGCCGCATCATCCGCGGCCCCTTCTTTGTCTTCCTCTCCGGCTGCCTCGTCCTCTTCCATCTCGGACATCGCGTTGAACATGGCTCCGGAAGAGACGGCTGGAACGACGCTATCGTCGGATGCCGTGCGTTCTCTGGGCGGCGCGAGATACTGCGCGCGCGCCAGTTCGGCAAAGGCGCCATTGCGTTGCATCAAATCATCGAAGCTGCCGGCTTCAACGATGCGGCCCTGCTCGAAGACAAGGATCATGGTCGCCTTGCGGATGGTGGCAAGCCGATGCGCGATCACGAATGTCGTCCGCCCCTTCATCACTTCGTCGAGCGCGATCAGCAGCTTGGCCTCGGTATTGGCGTCAAGCGCGCTGGTCGCTTCGTCGAGGATTAGGATTGGCGGGTCCTTGAGCAGGGCCCGGGCGATCGACAGGCGCTGGCGCTCGCCGCCCGACAACATCCGGCCACGCTCACCGACCCGGCCGTCAAAACCCTTGAAGTTGCGCTCGATGAAGTCGAGGGCCTGGGCGCGGCGGGCGGCCAGCCGCAATTCGTCGTCGGTCGCGTCGGGCTTGCCGATACGCAGGTTTTCGCCGATCGAACGGTTGAACAGCATGCCTTCCTGAAACACGACGCCGATGTTGCGGCGCAACGCGGTCAGTCTGAAATCGCGCAGATCGATGCCGTCGATGGTGATCGCCCCCACCTGCGGATCGAAGGCGCGATAGAGCAGCGACAATGCAGTCGACTTGCCGGCGCCGGTCGGCCCGACCATGGCAATGGTCTGCCCCGGCTCGGCGGTAAAATTCAGGTCGATGACGGCCGGCTTGGCGTCATCATAATAGAACGTGATATTGTTGAACGCGATGCGCCCTGCGACCGTGCCGGGGTCCGCCTCTCCGTCACGCACCGAGGGAACGGTGTCCAGGACCTCGAAGAAGTCGCGTAGCCGCGGCGCATCCATGAAGATGCGGTTGACGAAGCTGACCGCCGACTGAAGCTTGTCGATCAGCATGGTCGCAAAGCTCATGAAGGTGACGATCTGGCCGACGCTCGCCTCGCCGCGCAGATTGAGCACCGTGCCGACGATGATGATCGCCAAGATGGTGATCGTCGTCGACGCACGGGTCAGCACCGAGATCACCGCCCACCAGGACAGCACGGGGATTTGTGCAGCCAACAACTGGTCGATCACCTGCTTGAGACCGCGCACCTCAGCGTCAACGCGGGCAAAGCTATGCACGACGGCGACGTTGCCGAGCGTATCGGATGCGCGTTCCGCCAATTCCGAATAATGGTCCTCGACCCGCGATTGCAAATCTTCCGTCTTGCGCATCACCCAGGCAGTGAGGATGGCGAACACGAAACAAAGAACGATGAGCAGGGCTGCCAACTGCCAGTTCATGATGAGCGACATCGGCAACAGCACGAAGAAAGAAACAAAGCCGACGAGATTTTCGCGGAAGAAGCTGATCCACAGACCCCATAACGCATCCGTTCCCTGCAGCATCACCTTCATGAGGCGGCCAGAGTGGACCGCGCCATGAAAAGACAACGGCAATTGCAGAACGTGATTGTAGTAATCGGAGAGGACGAGATTACGCCGCGTATGGGCGAGCTTGTCGGCATAGAGGGCGACGAGGGTCGAGCAAACGATGTTGAAAAGGCCGAAGGCTACCCAAGCGGACAGAAGTTGAAGCAGATGCGGCCAGATTTCCGAACTGCGGTCCGCCTGATTGCCGCTGAGCGCATCGATGATCCGGCCGAACAGGACAGGCTCGGCGAATTGCGTCGCCGCGAGCGCGAGATTGGCGATCGTCAAAACCCAGGCAAGCCTGGCGTCGGGCTTCAGTAGGCCCAAAACGCGTCCGTAGAGTCGGATGAGGTTCATGCCCCGCGTCTCTTGTCCCGCCGGTGTGTGTCATCGAGTTATGACCAAAATGCCGCAGCAAGACAATGCGGGGCGCGAGCCGGATTCGCGAACCGGATTCTCGAGCAGCATTCATGGGGCCAAGCGAACAAAAGAAAAAGACCGCGGAACGAGTCCGCGGCCTTTGTTTTTGTGCGGCGTCCCGGTCAGACCGAGGGAATCGCCTTGAGCGCCGGGAACCATTCCCCGATATACGTTTGCGGCCAAGGTACGGTCATGAACTGGTCGAAGGCGACGTAAATGAAGATCGCCACGCAGACAGCATAAGGCAGAACCAGCGTCCAGCGTTCCCGGCCTTCCAGGCGCATGAACAGGATGACGAAGAAGAACGCCGTCGGAATAAGCCCGATAACCGCCATCGAGGCCATGAAGCCAAGCAGGTAGCCGAAGAAGATCGCCGCACGCGTGGCGATGACGCGCAAGCCGAGATGCTCCGTGTCGGATGACAGATCCATATGGATCTTCTTGTCGACATCATGCTGCGCGGCTTCGGCGAGGCCTTCCGGACTTTTGTCCTCGGGTTTGCGGCACATGTCGTTGAAGAGCGACAGGCAGGATGCGGTCAGTGCAGCAATGCCGACGATCACGGGAACGATCTGTGCCTTGAAACTCCACTCCGTCGAGGCAACGAGCGCCGCGCTGATCACAATGATAACGAACATCGTGAACAGTTGTGAGGGACGAAAGCGAGGCGCCTGGAAGCCCAAGAGCATCTTGCGCAAACCGCCATGGATACGAACGTCCTGCATCAGCGGCCGCACCATGCCTGTAATGGCGATCAGGAAAAGAACGGCGACGACCGGCCGCAGGAACCACTCCATGCCGTATCGTTCAATCGAGATGAACATGTAGCGTTCGATGCTGTCGCCGAGAACGACGCCGAGGATCAGCGGCGGACGCGGCCACTTGAACTGCTTCATCAGCCAGCCGACGAGACCGAAGAACAGCAGACTGTAAAGGTCGCCCCAGTCGCGTGACGCTTCGAAGGCGCCGATATAGACGATGCCCAACACCGCCGGCAGGATCAACTGGTAGCGCAGCGTCGCCAGCTTCGCGAATTGCGGACTGAATGCGTAGCACATGCCGGCGCCGAGAATATTGGCAAGCGCCACCGACCACACCATCGCGTAGGTGATGTTGAGGTTCTTATGCAGCATGTCCGGCCCCGGTACGAGGCCGTGCATGAGGAAGGCGCCAAGCAGGATCGCCATGGTGGCGCTGCCGGGCACGCCGAAAGCGACCGTCGGCACCAGAGCGCCGCCCTCCTTGGCGTTGTTCGAACTCTCCGAGGCGATGACGCCGCGGACATCGCCCTTGCCGAAAGTCTTTGACGCGCCTTTCTCGGTCTTGAGCGCGTGACCATAGGCGAGCCAGTCGACGACAGAGGCGCTGATGCCGGGGATCGAGCCGATGCCGCCACCAATCCACGAGCAGCGCAGGATCAGCCACCAGTTGTCCAGGCAATCCTTCATGCCCTGGAGTTGTCCCTTGTAGATGTTCTTTTTGCTGCTGGTGTCGTCCGCAATCGCGGCGCGCGTGATCAACAGGTCGCACAATTCCGGCAACGCGAAGATGCCAAGCAGCATCGGCGTCAGCGGCAATCCATCCCACAGGTAAAGCGAGTCGAATGTCCACCGCGGCGTTCCGGTTTGCGGATCGGAGCCGATCATTGCGAACATCACACCGATTGCGCCGGCGGTGATGCCGCGTAAAGGCGCGCTGCCGGACAGCACCGCGACCATGGATATGCCGAGGACCGAGAAGGCGAGAAGCTCCGGCGATCCGAGATAGAGCATGATCGGACGCAGCAGCGGAATCGTGAGCGCCAGCAGCATCGCGCCGAAAATGCCGCCCATCATCGACGACATATACGCGGCGCTGAGCGCACGGCCGGCCTCGCCCTTCTTCGCCATGGGAAAGCCATCGAGCACCGTCGCGGCCGACGCCGCACCGCCCGGGACACCGAAGAGAACCGCTGGAATCGGATCGCCCGTCGCCGTTGTCGCGCCGAGGCCGAGCAGCATCGCGAAAGCGCTGTAGGGGTCCATCGTATAGGTGAAGGGCAACAGCATCGCCGTTCCGGCGAGACCGCCGATTCCCGGAACGATGCCGAGCACCAGTCCCATGATGCAACCGAGCCCCAGGAACATCATCCGCTCCGGCTCAAGCAGCGTGAAGAACGCCTGGCTTGCTGCGTGCGCCATGAAGGCTGCTTCTGCCCCAATCGTTTCCATGATCCGTTTCCTCTTCGCGGGTCTGCCTGGGCTGCTCTGATTTTATCGGAAGGTCTGCGGCGCTTCGGGTTTCAGCGGACGACACACATAACGGTGCCCTCGGCCGCGCACAGCGCGTCCTCCGGGCCACCGCAATGTCTTGTCATCCGCCGTACCAAAGTCGTCCTCAAAACCTCTGCAACGGCCGGGCCGACCGTATCTTGACGTTTAATCGCCCGACGCCGCCGCATGACGCCTTATGAGCCGACGACTGCAAAGCAGGACCAATCGGTCACTCAATCTTGCGGACTTGCCGCTCTCGTTCCGCGATTTGGCTTTTTGTTAGCCGCCAAGTAATCGCGTGGTCGAGAGCGCTCTACACTCACCGCAATGGCAGAGTTTATGCGGGATTATTTCAGACTTGCAATAATACAAGTGTCTGCGTCGACGAAAGTATCAGTCTTGGTTGTGGGAAAACGCGAGCTGCGCGATCATTGGACGCATGAGTACTGTATAACTACGGTACTCATGAGGCGCTTTATTGCCGCAGAAAGGTTTCGTGGGCGGACACGGCAGCGCAGTGAAGTGCAGTGAAAATTGTGTCTTGCAAACAAGGAGGCCGCACGGTTGCAAAAGCTTCCGTGAAACTCCAGATCGACCCTTGCAGCCGGACCTATCGGCCCAGCTTCGAAAGGGAAATCAATGGACATCAAACGAAGCGGATCACAGCCATCAGGCAAAGGGCCAGCGGAGTGGTTCACCGGGACGGTACTGATCGATCCGATGTTTGGGCCAGACCCGGCTCGTGTTGCCGGCGCTCTCGTCACCTTCGAGCCCGGCGCGCGGACGGCGTGGCACACTCACCCGCTCGGTCAGACGTTGATCGTGATGTCGGGCTGCGGTCGCGTGCAGCGCGAGGGTGGCCCTATCGAAGAAATCCGTCCCGGCGACGTCGTTTGGTTTTCGCCCGGCGAGAAGCATTGGCATGGCGCCGCCCCGAGCACGGCTATGAGCCACATCGCCGTCCAGGAAAAACTTGGTGGCAAAGTCGTCGATTGGATGGAGCACGTCACCGACAAGCAATACGGAGCATAGATTGATCTGCGCTTCGGCTTCGCTCAGTATTCTCGATGCGCGGAATTTCGAATAAAAAAGGACGTCCGTGGTGTCACTACGGACGTCCTCTAAATTTCAGCTTGCCATTTTGAAGCGTTTTATTTCCAGCTCAGCATATCGGACCGGGTCAGCGTCGTCGCATTGCGGACGGTCGGGCCGTTCGCCATTTCCCAAATCGAGATCTGTTCGGCATAGGCCGTATCGCCGGGCATTGTATCAATGGGAACGATCACCTTGAAATGACGCTCCGCAGCACCGAACGCCGAAAACAGAACAGCCCCATTGGCGGCGGTCCCCATCAATATGACTGTTTTTATTCCCTTGTCCTTGAGTTGCTTTTCGAGGTCGGTCCCATAGAACTTGTTTGCGCTGCCGACGAGCGCCGGCTCGCCCTCCTTCGGCGCAACCGATTTGACGATGTCGCTTTCCTTCATGCTGGCGATGTAGGTGTGGACGACCATCATTTTTTTGGCGCGCGCTTCGTCGAGCACCTTCTTCACGGCGGGCAAGGCAGCATCGCAGCGTTTTCGCTTCTCCGCTGTGCATGTCTTTGAATTAAAATCCATTGAGATGAGCGCCGTCGTTTTCGTGTCGATGGCGACGGTTTTGATCGGCGGCGGCGGATCGGCCTTGATGGAATCCCACGTCTTCATGACATCCTGTGCCTCGGCGCCAATCGAAGCCGTCGCGCCGCAGGCAATGAAGGATACCGCGGCGCAGGCTGCGAGAGTCCGACGAACGAAAATCATTTTCATAACTCCTCCTCCGATTTTATGGCCGATATGGCCTTTCAAATTTTTGCCGCATCTATTCACAGAACATCTAAACGCCCGGGCATGCTATACGCGGAATGTCTTCTGCACCTGATCCGGGAAAAGCTCTTCCGGCTGCAGGCGGCGATGGCAAACGCCCTGCTCGAACGCGTACTGCAAAAAGGCGTCCAGCGTTTTGCGGTTGGGCCCGACCCCATAAGGAAAGAAATCATCGCCGAACATCTCGCGCGAGCGCCGCGCATAGTCATAGATCCACGGAATCGGAAAAGCCGTGGTGGTGATTTGAAGCGCACGCTGCATGCTGCGGCGTTTTGCCTCCTCGAAGGCCCGGAATAGATTGGCCGTGATCCAGGGATATGTATCGACGATGTCGCGGCGCAGGGCGATGGTATGCATGATCGGCAGGATGCCGGTTTCCTTGACGTAATCCATTTCGACGTCGACGTAATTCTCGAACATGCGCATAATGTTCGGATGACCGGCGACATAGCAAGGCGGCGCATGCGCGGACAGTGCAGCGTCGATCTCGCCATTCTGCAGCATCTCGTTGAGGCTCGAATCCGCGCGCGGCTTCACCGTTATGCCCTCGGGCAGGATGAGCTTGACCTTCTCGGTGCGCCCCGGCTCGTCGACCCCCGCCTGCACCCATTGGATTGCCCTCAGGTCGACGCCGTATTGATGCGCCAGCATCCCGCGCGAATAGATCGCCGCGGTTTGCGCCCACTCCGGAATGCCGACCTTGCGGCCCATGAGGTCGGCGGGCGCCTTCACCGGCCCGTCCCGGCGAACATAGATCGACGAATGACGCGGCACACGCGAAGGAAAAACCGGGATCGCAACGAGCGATGTATCGCCCTGCGATATCATGGAGACATATTTCCCCATCGAGACTTCCGACATGTCGAAGTCGCGAAACAGGAACATGCGGAAGAATATCTCTTCCACCTGCAGAATGAGAGGATTGAGTTCGACACCTTCGACCGGCACCCGACCACTGAGGAGGTCGCTCATATGGTCGTATTCGCTGGTCGCGAAAGTCAATGAGACGCGGTTCAAATTTTCCCCCGGTGCGACGTGCCGTGCGGTGGCCGTCGTTTGGCCCATTATTTACGGAGATTATTCGCCTTTGTCACCCATGCGCGCACGTCGGGCATCACGCGGGGCAGCAGTGTCCTCACCTGCGCAGCCGTCATGCCCGGCCGGATGCGGGGGTCGTAGAGGATGTTGAGGATATATTGATCGAAGATGTCAAAAAACCCGCGCTGGATGTCGTCGTTGAACATCGTATTGGAATTCGTACTCGTGTCGTTGATCGGTCCGAGCGACTGCAACAGTTCTTCGTAAATGCAATCGTAGAAAATGAAGGTGCTGGTATCGGCCGCGATCAGCACATCGGAATGAATGATCTGGAATTTGGCGTCCTTGCGGAAGCCGGACAGACACTCGGGCTCAAGCTTTTTGCGAATATCGCGGACATATTGGCGTCCGAAATATTGGCCGAATCCTTTCACCAGATTGCGCTTGGCAACGAGGTGGATTTCAACATTCGGCTTCTCACCTTTTCCGGCGAGCGCGATGTCGATCCCTTTGATGTGAGCCTTGATATCGGCGACGACGGCTTCGATCGCCGCCCGGCGGTCCGGCTTGGCCCGATTTTCGATTGCGATACGGATGGGGACGACGTATTTGCGGGTGCGATTGCTTTGGCCGGCAAGCCTGAGTTCGGCGCCAAAGGCTGTCTTGAAGAAGCCGTCGGCAATTTGCGCATCGGTAAAGTGCGTCCGCTGCGTGGCCTTCCCTTTTTCGATCTGCCGGGTCTGCGCCATCGCGGGTGCGACCGTCGCGACGATGGCAGATAGAAAAGCGACGATCCGGATCAGGCGGCAAAACATCGGAAAAGCCTTAAGGGTTCAAGAATGCGCCGTCTGGAGCGCCTTGTAACTCGGGACGACATCTCGGTGAATCGAGCGGATGGCAACTGACTCGCGGCGTTAATAACATGCCGTTCGCGCCGCAAAGATGGCGCGGCCGGGCAATCCGGGATATGAAACGGCATGACGAATGAAGCAGCCTGGCCAAGCGAATTGCGTTTGCACAAGGACAAAAGGGTTCTCACCATCGCTTTCGATGGCGGGGAGACCCACGATCTGCCCGCGGAATATCTGCGGGTAAAAAGCCCGAGCGCCGAGGTCCAGGGCCATTCGCCGGACGAGCGGAAAACGGTGCCCGGCAAGATCAATGTCATGATCCTGGAGATCAAGCCGGTCGGCAACTACGCCGTGCGGCTGGTATTCGACGACATGCATTCGACCGGCATTTATAGCTGGGACTATTTGCGCGAACTCGGCCGCAACCACAAAAAATTCTGGCAAGCCTATCTCGACGACCTTGCCACGCAGGGTCTCTCGCGCGAGCCGGCCGCACGGCGATAAGGCAGCGGCTCATCGCGACGACGGTCTTGGGCGTCAGGCCACCTTGTCCTGGCGACGGCGGTCAGCGGCAAGCCGCACCGCATCGACAATTTCCGGATAGGCCGAACAGCGGCACAGATTGCCCGTCAGATAGTGATGGATCTCGTCGTCGCTCGGATCGGGATGTTGATCGAGAAGCTGCTTCACCATCATGATGAAGCCCGGCGTGCAGAAGCCGCACTGAAACGCGCCGGCATCGATGAAAGCCTGCTGTACGGGATCGAGCTTGCCATCCGAGGACAGGCCCTCGATCGTGTCCACACGCAATCCGTCGACAAACACCGCGAGAAACAGGCAACCCGACACCGGCTTGCGATCGACATAGACGGTGCAGCAGCCGCACAGCCCCTGGCCGCAGCTTTCGCGCGCGCCGCGCAGGTCGAAATGATATTGCAGCAGGTCGACAAGATTCTCATGCGGCATCACGTTCGCCGAAACAGGCGCGCCATTCAGCGTGAAGCGGATCGTACGCGGCGTTGTCAATTCACTCTCCAGCAGTATTCTTGCCAGCGGTATTTTCCGCATTTTGCAACGCGCGGAAAATCTTCTCAGGCGTCAGCGGCAGGTCCATCAGGTGAACGCCGATGGCGTCGGCCAATGCGTTTCCGATCGCCGGCGAGAGCGCGATGGTCGTGCTTTCCCCCGCGCCCTTGGCGCCGAACGGTCCATCTTCCTGCCGCACCGACTCGGCATGCTCATTGATGAATTCGGCCGGAATATCGAGCAGCGTCGGGATTTTGTAATCCGCAAACGAGCCGTTGGTCAGTTGGCCGTCGACATAGACCATCTCTTCCGTGGTAGTGAAGCCAAGCTGCATGATCGCGGCGCCGGAAAGCTGCGCCTTCACAAGCTTCGGATTGATCGCAACGCCGACGTCGGCCACGTTCACCAGCTTCGTGATCCTGAATTGGCCGGTCTCGGTATCGACCTCGATCTCCGCGCCGGAGGCGCCGACGCCCCAGAACGGCGTCGCTTTCCGCGACTGGCCGGTTTCGGAATCCGGCTTTTCGTATTTCGGAATAAAACTGCCAGTGCCGATGATGTTGCCCGCCTGCATCCCGTATTTGCGGCGAAGCATTTCGGACAGCGGCAGGTTGCTGCCCGGCGGCAGATCGAGTTCCCTTGCGAGCGCAGCGATCTTTTGCTTAGCGTCCTCAGCCGCGAGCCGCACCGCCGTCCCCATGTGAAAGGTCGAGCGCGAGCCGAGTGTGCCCATGTCATACGGCGTGACATCGGTGTCGGGATGCACGACGCGGATCGCGGCAGCATCCATATCCAGTGCCTCGGCCGCGATCTGCGCCATCACCGTGTCGGACCCCTGCCCCATATCGACGGTGCCGATATAAAGTCCGCAGCTTCCATCGCCATACAGATTGACGATGGCGACGGACGTCGTCGGCGCGGTGATGCCCTTGAAGCCGATGGCGATTCCGCGTCCACGCCGAATACGGCTATCGCCGCGATCCAACGGTGTCGCCCAGTTCATCCGGTCCGCCACGTGGTCCAGCACCTGTTCGAGCGCGGCGTCCTGCATGACCGTGCCACCCGCCTGCGGACGTCCGTTTTGCAGCAGGTTCTTGCGGCGAAATTCGACCTTGTCGATGTCGAGCGCTTCGGCGATCAGGTCCATGTGCGACTCGTAGGCCCATGCGGTCTGCGGCGCACCGAAGCCACGCAACGCACCTGCCGGCGGACGATTGGTGTAGACGGCGTAGGAGTCGATGGAGACGTTTTCGATGTCGTAAGGGCCGGCCGAGGTGAAGCCCGCCTTCTGCGTCACGCGCGGCCCGATGTCGGCATAGGCGCCGCCATTCCAGACGATTTCACAGCGGCGAGCGATGATCTTGCCGTCCTTGTTCACACCGCTCTTGATCTTGAAGGTGCAAGGGTGGCGCGTGACCATGAAGAACTGTTCTTCCATGGTCAGCGAAATTTTCACCGGTCGCTGGACCAGCAACGACAGCGCCGTCACCAGCGCTTCGAGCTTGATGTAGAGCTTGCCGCCGAAACCGCCGCCGAGGAACGGCACTTTCACGCGCACGCGGTTTTCCGGCCAACCGAGAAGCCGCGCAATTTCGATGCGCACGAAGGACGGGCCCTGCGAGGCGGTATGGAGCGTCGCATGCCCATCGGCGACATCCGCCACCGTGACGAATGGCTCAAGCGGCGTGTGCATCACCTGCTGGGTGCGGAACGTGTGCTCGAACACATGATCGGCCGCGGCAAAACCCGCCTCCACGTCGCCGCGGCGCAGACGGTAATCGAGCGCGACGTTGGTGCCTTTGCGGCCCTTGAGATGCGCAAGGTCCGGAAACGTCGCCGCCGGCTTGAGTTCGTCATGGACGAGCACGTCCGAGGTCATCGCCTCGACTTCGTCCAGAACGGCGGGCAGTTCTTCGTATTCGGCGACAATCAACCCGGCCGCCTTCTCGGCGATGTGACGATCGAAAGCGAGCACCACAGCGACCGGCTCACCGGCAAACCGCACCTTGCCGTCGGCAAGCACCGGCTGATCGTGAAAGGCCGGGCCATAATAGGGATGCGGAATGACGCTGCGAATGTCCTCGATCGTGACGACACGATAGACGCCTTCGACCGCCTGTGCGGCGTTGACATCGATGCTCTTGATGCGCGCATGCGGCAGCACGCTGCGGAAAATTTTTCCGTAGAGCATGCCCGGCAGCCGGAGGTGATGAACATATTCCGCCCGGCCGCTCACCTTTTCGCGCGCTTCGAGGCGCGGGATCGACTGGCCGATGTTGCGTGATGTTGCTGGTGTCGCCATCTGTCTCACTCCGCCGCGATGGCTTGAACAGCGCGCCGCAAATAGACACGCAAAAGGTGCTGCTTGTAGTCGACCGAGCCGCGCGTATCGGAATCCATCTCGACCGCCGCGACCGCCGCCTCGCCGGCGCGGCGCAGCGCCGCCTCGCTGATTTCCTCCCCGCGCAATTCGTCCTCGGCCGCGGTCAGGCGAATTGGCCGGTCGACGGCGGCGCTGAGCACCAGGCGCAAATCCTTTATCTTCCGATCGGCGATGTGTGCCGAGAGCGACAGGCCGAGCGCCGGCCAATCATGCGCGGCGCGCGTCGTCACCTTGGTATAGCTCGACCGCCAGCCCGGCCGCACCGGCACCTCGATCTCCGCGATGAGTTCGTCATTCGCGACGGTCGTCTCGTAATAACCGGCAAAGATCTCATCAACCGGGATCACACGTTCGCCGCCGGGACCGACGATCGTCACCCTGGCGCCGAGCGCGACCCAGATTGGCGGCAGATCGAGATGCGGATCGGCATGCGCGAGATTGCCGCCGACGGTCGCGACATTGCGCACGCGCACATTCGCCAGCGTCTTCATCGCCTGCGGGATCACCGGCAGGCGCGCGCAGATGTCAGCGGAGTGTTCCAGCTCGGCGAAAGTGGTCATGGCGCCGATGCGGAAGGAACTGCCATCGGGTTCAAGCGAATGGCCGGTGAAGCGGCCGTCGAGACGGCGCAGACTGACGAGGCGCTGCGGTTGATAGATCTGCGCCTTCATCATCAACATCAGCGCGGTGCCACCACCGACGGGGCGCACGGTCGGATCCTCATGATCGAGCAGACCAAAAGCCTCTTCGAGCGTCCGCGGCTCAAAAACTTCGAAACCCATCATCGCTTGTTCTACCCGCCGCCCGCCACCGGCACATCCTGCCGCCGCGTCGCCCATCCCGTGAAACGGCGCTCGATCAACGCGAACACCACATAAGTCGCAATGCCCATCGCCGCGATCACGGTGACGCCGGCAAACATCAGCGGCGTGCGGAATTGCGACGCCGCCTGCACCATGAGGTAACCAATGCCGTCGTTGGAGGCGAGCGTCTCCGATATCACCGCACCGACGAAGGCGAGCGTGATCGACACCTTGAGTGACGCAAAGAAGTACGGCAGCGAACGCGGAATGCCGACCTTCCAGAGAATATCGAGCCGCGTCGCGCCGAGCGAGCGCAGCACGTCCTCCAGTTCGGGTTCGGTCGTCGCAAGACCCGTCGCGACATTGACCGCAATGGGAAAGAACGACAGCAGGAAGGCGGTCGTGATCGCCGGCGGCTGGCCGATCCCCATCCACAACACCAGAATGGGAACGATCGCCGCCTTGGGTATGGAATTGATGCCGACCAGGACCGGATAAAGCCCGGCATAAGCAAGTCGCGACGAGCCGATGACGATCCCGAGCAGCACACCGACCACGATGCCGATGCCGAAACCGATCATCGTGTTGACCAGAGTAAACCAGGCGCTGGCAAAGATCGGCTCGTGATATTTGATCAGCGCCGCATAGACATCGGTCGGCGCCGGCAGAATGAATTCCTGAATCGAAAACAGCCGCACCGCAGCCTGCCACAATAGGATCGACCCGATGATGACGATCCACGGCATCGCTCTTTCGAGATTGCGATGGTCTTTGGGAGTCATCTATGCGACTCCCTGTTCAGAGCCGACACTCGGCTTGCGAGGGGTGCGGGCCTGCGCAATCTGATCGCGGATCCGATGCACCATGTCCACGAAAGCCGGCTCGAACGTGCTCGCGACCGTGCGCGGCCGCGGCAGGTCGATCCGATGCGTCGCAATGACCCGACCCGGCCGCGCGCTCATCACGTAGACGACATCGGCCAGATACGCCGCCTCGCGCAGGTCGTGTGTCACGAGAATGCAGGTGAACCGCCGCTGCATCCAAAGGTCCTGCAGCACCGCCCACAATTCCTCGCGGGTGAAGGCATCGAGCGCGCCGAACGGCTCGTCGAGCATGAGGAGTTCGGGCGAGTGGACCAGCGAGCGGCAGAGATTGGCGCGCTGCTGCATACCGCCCGACAGCATCCACGGCTGGCGCTTTTCGAAACCGGCCAGGCCCACACTTTCGAGCAGCCCACGCGCGATCGCCTCGTATTCCTTGCGCTTGCTGCGTAATTGCGCGCGATGCGGCTGCACGATCTCAAGCGGGAGCATTGTGTTTTCGAGGATATTTCGCCACGGCAGCAGGGTCGAATTCTGAAAGGCCATGCCGACGATCTTCAATGGCCCCATCACCTTTTTACCCGCGACCGACAGCGTTCCGGAAGTCGGCGGAAGCAAGCCGGTGACGAGTTTCATCAAAGACGACTTGCCGCAGCCGGACGGTCCGACCACGGCCGCGAATTCGCCTTTGGCGACCGACATCTGCAACGCGGTCAGCGCGTGGGTGTCCGCGTGCTCGCTATATCGCAAATCGACATTGTCGATCTCGACGAAAGGCGCTGCGGCCGCGCGCTCCACGGCCGCCGCGTTTTCGACTGTGAGCGGAAGACTAGGCAAATGTCCGTTCCTTGAGCGGAGGCATGAAGTTGCCGTCGTAAATCTCGTCGACGGCCGGCGCCTTGCTGAGACCGAAACCCTCCTTGATGAGGCCGATACCTTTAGTCAGGCGATCCATGTCGAAAGCGCCAAGACCGTTCTTCTTCACATTCGGCGTGAGAATGTTCTTGTCGTAGACCCAACTCAACCGCGCCAGTTCGACTTTCGGATCAAGCAGCTTCTCACGTTTGGTCACGGCTGCGATCGCGTCGGACCGGTGCGCCGATGCATAGACCCAGGCCTCGGCGGTGGCTGCCGCCACGCGGCGGACGAGGTCCGGATTCTTGGCAATGACATCCGGGTGGGTAATGAGCGAGTTGCCGAACATGCCGAACCCCATGTCCGAGAAATAGAGGATGTTGATGTCCTCCATCTTCACGCCGTTGCCGATCAAATTGAAGACCGACGTGTAGTCGAAGGCGATCACAGCATCGACCTTGCCGGTCATCAGCAAGGCATCACGCAGCTTCACGTCGACCGTCGTGATGTTGAGCGATTTCATGTCGATATTGTTGAGCTTCATCAGCGCCGGAAAAACCTTGGAGCCGGCATCGGATGAAGCCGATCCGATCTTGACATGCTTCAACTGTTCAACGGACGTCACCGGCTTCTTCTTCAGGCTCATGATGCAGGCCGGGAACCGGTCGAAGATCGGCATGATGATTTTTGGTGCGATCGTCGAGTTGGCGCCCGCGAACGCAATAAGCGTGCTCGCATCCGCCAACCCGAACTGGTAGAGGCCCGCCGCTACCTGCCGGACCGCTTCGCCGGATCCGGAAGACCCGATCGGTGTAATATCAAGATTGTTTTTCTTGTAGATGGAGTCCTGCGCAAGGAACATCGGCGCGTTACCGCCGTAGATCCGAAACTCCAGAATCAGCTTCATGACGTCAGGCGAAGCGGCGAAAGAAAAACCCGTCGTCGATGCAAGAGCCGCCGCCGCAGCGCCGCCTAAAAGCGAGCGTCGCGTCAATGCGTCGAAATCAGCCATTTCATTTCTCCCTAGCGCGCATGTTCAAGTTCATTTTTGTATCGCTTATGATGCGTCCGCGCCGACGCTTCGCATTTCTTCTGCCGCTGCAACGATGGCCCGTACAATTCCAGCATATCCCGTGCAGCGACAAATCTGACCAGCCATTCCGTCGCGAACGGCCTTTTCACTCATGTCGGCACCGCTTTTCAGCAAGTCCCGTGCCATTATCAGCATTCCCGGCGTGCAAAATCCACATTGCAGCGCGTGCTTTTCGTGAAAGTGCCGGCGCAGAAGGGTCATGATCGGGTCATCGCGAAACCCTTCGATCGTGGTGACGCGCCGTCCTTCCGCCATCGCACCGAGCGTCAAACACGCGCGCACGGCTTTGCCGTCCATGTCGACGGTACATGCACCGCATGCACCGTGTTCGCAGCCGAGATGCGTCCCGGTCAGCGACAGGCGTTCGCGCAGAACATCCGCGAGGCTCTCGCGTGCCTCGGCCATGAAGCTGACCGTCTCGCCATTGATGTCGAGTTTCATCGGCCTCATGACGCGCGCGCCTCGGCTATCGCCCGCAGGACCACGGCACGGTGCAAGCGCACGGAGTAATCGTCGAGTTCGCCGGCCGTCTCCGACAGGTCGCGGCCGATCGCATCCGAAAGGGTTGCGTCCGACGTGTCCTTGGATTGCAACAGCGCGGACGTCGCAGGCAATCGAACCGCCCTGTTCGCCGCACCGCCGAGCACGACGCGCGCTGCGCGTGCGCCGTCATTGACCACGGCAACTGCAAGCGACATCGCGAAAGCGCCGGTCTTTCGCGCTACTTTGGCAACGCCGGTGCGCGCCGCCGCATCGAGGCGCGGGATCTCGAAGGCGACGATGATTTCATCGCGCGCCAGCGATGTGGTGTAGATGTCCTCGATCAACTCGGCGACCGGCACGGTTCTTTGCCCTTTCGCTCCAGCGATCCGCGCTTTCGCGTCCAGCGCGATCAGGCAGACCGGCCAATCAGCGGCCGGATCGGCCATGGCGATGCTGCCACCGATCGTGCCCTGATTGCGCACCGCGCGGTACGCAATGCGGGCGGCCATTCGCCGCATCAGGCCATTGCCCGGATCGGGCACGCGCCCGTCTTCGACCTCGGCATGCGTCAACGCTGCGCCGATCACGACATGCGAGGCAGTCTCTTCGACCTGCCGCAACGCCGCGAGCCGCCCGATATCCACCAGACGACCGACGGTGGTCATGCGCAGTCCGAGCAAAGGCAGCAGCGATTGTCCGCCCGCCAGCGGCATGGCCTCTCCTCCGGCGCTCGCCAGAACACCGATCGCCTCGTCGAGGCTCGCCGGTCGGACATAATCGAAAGCGGCGGGCTTCATGACGCGGCGACCTTTGCGTGGCGCGCCGCGGCGACAGCCTCCGACACCCGCCGCGGCGTCAACGGCGTCTCGTTGAAACGCGCGCCGATGTCGCGGAAAGCGTCGGCGATCGCATTGGCGATGGCCGCCGGCGGCGCGATCGCTCCGCCCTCGCCCACACCCTTGACGCCGTATTCGGTGACTTTTGCCGGCGTCGTTGTATGCAGGATCTGCACGAACGGGATTTCGCTCGAACACGGCATCATGTAGTCGGCAAAGGTCGTGGCGAGCGGCTGGCCCAGGTCCGAATAGGGAATTTCCTCGAACAGCGCCGTGCCGATACCCTGGGCAATGCCGCCCTGAACCTGACCATCGACGATCATCGGATTGATCATCGTCCCGCAATCTTCGGCAACGACATATGTCTCGATCTCGGTCACGCCGGTTTCCGGATCGACCGCGACGACCGCCGCATGCGTGCCGTACGAGAACACGCCGCCGGAATCCGACGGCTCGTAGGTCGAGACGTTTTCAAGCAGCGGATCGATGCCTTCCGGCAGCAGTTCCTGCCGGACAGTCGCCGCGTGCGCAATTTCGCCGATCGTGACCGAACCGGAGGCCGAGACAACCGCACCATTCTCGATCCGCACCGAGCCGACATCCGTCTGCAGAAGATGCGCGCCGATGTGCTTCAGCTTGTCGGCGATGACGCGACAGGATTTTGCCACGGCCCCGCCCGCAAACACAATGGTGCGCGATGCAAAGGAACCAAATCCGAATGGCGCCGTCGCCGTGTCGCCATAGCGGATCGAGATACGTTCGGGATCGAGACCCAGTTCGTGTGCGGCGATCTGCGCCAGCGAGGTCTCGTGGCCCTGACCGTGGTTTTGTACGCCGACATGAATGACGACGGAGCCGTCGGGAAACATCCGGACGCGCGCCGACTCGTAACCCGGAACGACCCGCGACTTGCGCTTGGTCCACTCCGCCTGCCCGTGACCGCTCTGCTCGGAATAGAACGCAAAGCCCACACCGATGGCACGCCCATCCGGCTCGCCGCGCTTTTGCCGCGCGCGGATGGCATCGAGGCCGATCCGGTCCACGGCTTTCGTCAATGAGTCTTGATAATCGCCGGTGTCGAACGTCATCCCGCCGGCCGTGCGATAGGGCAGTTCGTCGCTTCGCACCATATTGAGCCTGCGCAATTCGGCCGGCTCGCGGCCCATCTCATGTGCGACTTCATCGACGAGCCGTTCAATGGCAAAGCAGGCGCCCGGCCGCGCCACGCCGCGATAGGGACCCATCGGCGCCTTGTTGGTCGCGACAGTGAACGTGTCGATCGACAGATGACGGATACGATAAGGCCCCGGCAGATTGCGCGCCGCCATGCTCGCTTCCATGAACGCCCCGGTCGGCCACAGCGCGTACGCGCCGGCGTCGATATAGACGGCGCCGCGAATGCCGAGCAGCCGGCCCGCGTCGTCCGCCGAAATCGTGAGATCGTAGAAGTGATCGCGGGCGTGCACCGAAGCCAGAAAATGTTCGCGCCGGTCTTCGAGCCAGCGCACTGGGTGCGGCACCTTCATCGCGATCGCAGCGACGGCGATCTCTTCCGGCATCAGCCGATTCTTGCCGCCAAATCCGCCGCCAACATCTGGCGCGATCACACGCACCTTGTGCTGCGGCAGGCCAAGCGCCTCCGCCAAACCCAGCCGCATGACATGCGGCCCCTGCGTCGAGAGATAGATCACCAGTTCTTCAAGCCGCTGATCCCAATGCGCGATGACGCCGCGGCCTTCCAGATGCACCGTCGCCTGCCGGTTCATGCGAAACTGGCGATGCAACTGGATCGGCGCGCTCGCCAGCGACGCGGGATCGCCTTCGACCACGCTGCTCTTGATGAACGCGTTGTCAGCCCAATGATCGAAAAGTTTTGCGCTGTCGCCCTGCATCGCGGCGCGACAATCAATCACGGCCGGAAGCTGCTCGATCTCGACGTTGAGGCGTTCGCACAAATCTTCGGCATGCGCGCGCGACGGCCCGATGCACGCGGCAATCGCCTGACCGGCGTAGCGCACTTTTCCCTGAGCCAGCGCCGGATAGGGGCTCGATCCGAAAGCGACCAGTTCGGGGCCGGCTTCGAGCACCTTCACCCAGCCGAGATCGTCGCTCGTGAAAATACGCGCCGCCGCATCGGCCGGCTTGCGAACGGATTTGAGCACGCCATGGGCGACTTCGCTGCGCAGGAAGGCGATGTCCTGAAGGCCGGGGAGCCGGATGTCTGCAACGAAAGACCCGGCGCCAAGAAGATGACGGGCATCCTCCTTGCGCAACAGGCTCGCGCCGATCCAACCCTTTGCTTCGTGTTCGGACATGCAGCCGACCTTTTATTCCAGCCGCTCGCGCCCTCGCGCCAAACGGTTCGAATGTTTCCATCTCCACAGGCCGACTTCATTCCAAGAAGGCGGCTCGCTCAGCTTTCGGGCAGATCCTTCTTCCATTTGGCGATGATGCGCGCGTCCATCTCTTTGCTGGAACGCGCGACAGTCGGGAACGTATCCTTGCGCGGGAACGGCTTGCAGGCGTCCACGATCACGCGGCCGTTCCGGCGATCGGTATCGCCGTCGTAACACATGGGATCGAGCGCCGAACTCCAGCCGCCCTCGATGACATCGAGGCCATAGCGCGTGTCGAAGCGGGTCGACATCGCCCAGATGACGTCATTGATGTTCGCCGGATCGATGTCGTCGTCGACCACGATGGTCCAGCGGTTGCAATACGCGCCGGCGTGGCAATGCGAGGCGACCATGCCGGCCTGTTTGGCGTGGCCGCCATAAAGCTGCTTGATCGCAACCGTCAGCCAGAAGCGGCTGCCGCCGGCTTCATGCGCCCAGACGCCCTTGACCTCCGGAATCCCGGCGGCCTCAAGCTGGTTCCACACTGCGCCGCAGCGATAGGTGCCGAGATAGAACGTGTTGTCGTTGGGCGGAACGGCCGGAATCGCGCCAAGCAGGATCGGATTGTCCCGGTGCATCATGGTTTCGATGCGGATCGCGGGCTCGGGCCGGCTGCCGCCGGCGTAGTAGCCGGTCCACTCACCGAGCGGACCCTCCTGCACCATGTCGTCTGGATGGATGAAGCCTTCGAACGCGATTTCGGCATTGGCCGGGACCGGCAGCCCGGTCTTCGGCATCTTCATTACCTCGACCGGCTCGCCAAAGATGCCACCGGCGGCGGCGAGTTCGCTCTTGCCGTAAGGAATTTCCAGCCCCGACAACATGAAGATGACGGGATGATGCCCCACCACCACCGCCACCGGACACGGCTCGCCGCGCTTGTGATACTTCTCCATGAGAATGCGGCCGTGCTTGCCCGGCGACATCATGACAGTGGCCACGTTAGGCCCCTGCGTCTGCACCCGATAGGTGCCGCTGTTGATCCAGCCGGAGTCCGGATCCTTCATGATGACCAGACAGGCGGTCCCGATGAAATGACCGCCATCATGCTCATGCCAGATCGGCGTCGGGATTTTGGTCAGGTCGACCGCAGCGCCTTCGAGCACATTCTCGAGCAGCGGACCGCCATTGACCTCTGTCGGCTCAAAACTCGGCGCATTGCGCATGTAATTGCGCCACCATTGCACCAAATCCATCTCGCTGGCATCCGGCGCGAGGCCAAGGGCGATATTGATGCGCGGCACCGACGTCAGGATGTTGGCAAGAACGCGTGAGCCCTTTGCAAAGCCCGGCACCTCGTCGAAAATGACGGCCGGGTTGCCCATCTTGCGCTGGTAGAGATCGACGATGCCCCCGATCTCTTCTTTCGGCTCCGCTCCTTTGATGGTTTTCAGCTCGCCGATTTTTTCAACAGCGGCAAGCCAATCGCGGAGATCTTTATTCGCCATAATGGCGCCCCCAATGCGCTAGTTTTTTTGACGTTATGAAGCCGCCGTATCATAAGCAAGTCGTTTTTTCGATTTTGGTACAAAACGGCGTTCCTACCTTGGCAGCAGGGAGGGCTATACCGCCGATGCGACGCCGGGCGGGACGCATCGCTGGCGCGTGTACGGGACCGAGGTCGCCACCCGGCCTGCCGCTTCGATGCCAATAAATACCTGAATTTACTGTTTTTTGAGCGTTCCCTGCGCGCTTCTTTGACAACCCCTTGAATGGCCCATGCCGGACCACCCGCCTGAATTCTCTCCCAACCCAGAGGCAAAAGGTCGCTAAATCCCGCACCTGACACCCTGTACCATTTTTGGCATATTGCCGCCAATCACGGTCCAATTTGGCATGCAGACCTGCGGTGGCTGGACAGCGCAGTCCGTGGTATCTGCCCCTCCGATCCGGGGCTACGATGGCGCACCTGCCGTAACGCTTCTCCCAAGCTGAGCGCCGATGACTGACCCCAGAGACATTCACAACGCCGTTCAAACTGCCTCGCATTGGGGCGTCTACTCCGTGCGCACGGACCGTGACGGCGCTATTGTCGACACGGCTCCCTTCGCGCGCGATCGCAATCCGACGCCATTGATGAACGGACTGCCGGGCATCGTCAGGGACAGCCTGCGGATCGATCAACCATACATTCGCGAGGGGTTTTTGCGGCATCGGGCAAGCGCAAAGGGCGAGCGCGGTGCAGAGTCTTTCGTTGCCGTGGGCTGGGATGCGGCCCTCGAGATCGTCGAGTCCGAACTGCGGCGCGTCAAAACCGAACACGGCAACGAATCCATCTATGGTGGCTCGTATGGATGGGCGAGCGCAGGCCGTCTGCATCATGCGCCGAGCGTGCTCAAACGCTTCCTCGGCCTGCACGGTGGTTATGTCGACAAGCTCGGCAATCACAGCTACGGCGCTGCACTTCACATCATGCCTTACGTTCTCGGACGCGGCGACATCGCGCACCTGACCGTCCCTTGGCCGAGCATCGTCGAGAACACCCGTCTCGTCGTCATGTTCGGCGGCGCAAATCTGAAAAACACACAGATCGATTCCGGCGGCATGGCCGTGCACGAAAACCCGGACTGGTTTCGCAAAGCGCGCGCCAATGGCGTCGAATTCGTCAGCATCAGTCCGTTGCGGCAGGACACAGCCGCCTTCATGGACGCGACCTGGCTGCCGCTGCGGCCGAACACGGACGTCGCCGTCATGCTCGGCCTCGCGCATACGCTGGTGAGCGAAGGACTGCACGACCGCGACTTTCTCGCGCGTTACTGCGTCGGCTTTGAACCGTTCGAAAACTATCTTTTAGGCCGCAGCGACAACCAGCCGAAATCGGCGGACTGGGCTGGCGCCATTGCTGACGTTCCGCCGGAAACGATCCGCGCGCTCGCGCGGCGCATGGCACGCGAGCGAACGCTCATCACCACAAGCTGGTCGGTGCAACGCGCCGATCACGGCGAACAACCGATCTGGATGACAGTCGTGCTGGCAGCATTGCTCGGACAGATCGGCCTGCCGGGCGGCGGATTCAGCTTCGGGATCGCAGCCATGAGCAGCATCTCCGCGCCCCACCCCGGCGACATCCCGCGGCCGACACTTCCGCTCGGCCGCAATGCCGTGACCAATCACATTCCCGTCGGTCGCGTGACCGAGATGCTGCTCAATCCCGGTACACAACTCGATTACAATGGCCGCGTCATCACGCTTCCCGACATCAAACTGATCTACTCTACCGGCGGCAATCCGTTTCATCACAACACGAACCTCAATCGTTTCGTGAAAGCGTGGCAGCGGCCAGACACCGTCATCGTGCATGAGCCGTGGTGGACGCCTGTCGCGAAATTCGCGGACATCGTTCTGCCGGCAACGACGACGATGGAGCGCAACGATATTCAGGCCTCGGAACTCAGCCGCTACTACGTCGCCATGCACAGGGTCATCGATCCGGTGGCGCAGAGCCGGAACGATTTCGATATTTTTGCCGAACTGGCGCAGCGCCTCGGTTTCGGGGATACTTTCACCGAAGGGCGCAGCGAAATGGATTGGCTCGCGCACATCTATGAGCACGCGCGCCGCGGGGCGATCGCGCGCGGCTATGCGCCGCCGCCCTTCGATGCGTTCTGGCAAGACGGATTTTACGAATTTCCGTTGCACAAGGAACCGGAATTGCTGCTGTCCGCCTTCCGGCAGGACCCCGACAAACATCCATTGAAAACGCCGTCGGGCCGAATCGAGATCGCCTCGGAAAAAATCGCAAGCTTTGCTTATCCGGATTGCCCGCTGCATCCGCAATGGCTCGAGCCGGCGGAGTGGCTGGGAAGCCCGCAGGCCGCACTTTATCCGCTGCATCTGATCTCGAACCAGCCGCACGCGCGCCTGCATAGCCAGATGGATGCTTCGGCGCTGAGCCGCGCAACGAAAATCGCGGGACGCGAGCCGTTGCTGCTTCATCCCGACGACGCGCACGCACGCGGCCTGAAGCCGGGCGACATCGTGCGCGTGTTCAACGATCGCGGCGCCTTTCTCGCTGGCGTTTGCATCGCCGACGACATCCGTCCCGGTGTCGTGCAAATCGCAACCGGCGCCTGGTACGATCCGGAGGAGCCCGGTCGTTCCGGCTCTCTCGACAAGCATGGAAATCCGAACGTCGTGACCGGCGACAAAGGCACGTCGCGCCTCGCGCAATCCTCCGTCGCGCAAACCGTATTGGTCGAAGTCGAACGACATGACGATGCGCCCGCCGTCACCGCTTTCGACTGGCCGCGCATCATGGCGTGACGCCGTCGATGCGTGGACGCAAGCGCCTGTTGCGGTGTTACGCAACTTGCCGCGCAACGGCGAAATGACCTCGTCGCGGATGTCTTCGACGAAAAATCCGGTCAGGCCGCCGGCTCGAGAAGGGCAAATGGAATCTGCGTCGGCCCATACTGCTGGGTCACGCTATTCTCTGCCATATCGTATTGGTTCTGCAGCACGGTGCCCTCGCCCAGGCGCTGGCTCCGGAGGATCACTGCAACGGAGCGCGTGGGGCCGCCTTGCTCGGCATGGATGTCGAACGGAGCAACCAGATCGACCTTCCCCTGGCTGCCAGTCGTCACTGACTGAAGCTTGACCTCGGCATAGCCCGCGCGGCTGCCATCATCGACGCGCTCATAACGCTCCAGGCTTTCGGTGCCATCAAGCACCCCGTAAAGAAC
>Ga0310811_10000422_pt1 | contig 56911 bp, 60 predicted proteins | sample YCmetagenome_FD_207642 | JGI IMG/M metagenome (GOLD analysis project Ga0310811, IMG submission 207642) | Soil microbial communities from experimental microcosm in Duke University, North Carolina, United States - YC | ecosystem: Engineered > Artificial ecosystem > Soil microcosm > Unclassified ... | reverse complement strand
GATCCGTTACGCAGTCGCGATCTCGATGATGTCGCACGCCGAAGCAACCTGAATGATCCGCCAGAGATTCCACGCGTGGCCAAGAGTTCTTATGCAGGCGGCACGATTGGGCTTCTCGCGGGCATCGTCGTGGTGATCCTCGTCATCGCGTTCCTCTTCGGATATAGCGGCCAGTCGTCGCAAACCGCGGGCGTCTCCCTCCCGCCGACGACCAGCGCGCCGCCGCTTCCGGCGCAGGCTTCACGGACGGCTGTGACGCCGCCGGAGACGACGGGTCAAGCCTCCCCGGCAACACCGGCTCCCGCGACGCCCCCCGCTGCGACGCCTCCTGCTCCGAGCGGAAGTGCGCGGTAATCCGGTGGCGAAGATGGTCCCTCAATTCAAACGGCGACAGTCAAGACTGTCGCCGTTTTTTAATTCCGATCCCAGGAACTGGTCGACTTCGCGGGCCGCCTCAGCCGGCTGCGGCTTTCGCGTTGCGCGCTGGATTTGCAAGTGACGCTTCCGTGGCCATCATCGTAGAAGAGACCGCGCCATAAAGTTCGATCCAGGCGGCGCGAAGCTGTGGCGTCAGCTCCTTCCCGAACGCAGTCTCCAGCGTATAGACAAGCGCCTCGCCGACCTTGGCGTAGTGTTCTTTCTTCACACCGTAGCGCTGATGGCGCCCTGCCAGAGTTTGCAGCATCGCGGTCAGCGCAGCCGGATTCTCCACACTGCCGATCGCCATGCTTAACGTATCGATGAGCTTGCGGCTCTGTCCGTCGATATCATCCTTGAACAGCGTGCGGGTTTCGGGCGCGATCACGAACAGCCGATCATAAAAGATGCGGCCGACCGCCACCTTGTTCGACATGATTTTCAGAAGACTGAGACGAATAAGCTTGAGCTTGTCGGCGTCCATTGGAGGAATCCTTCCTGATCACGAGTGCGCGGCGCGGGTACTGACCCGTCGCACGAAAGCGTCGATCCGGTCACGCAACGCGTCCGTATGCGATGCGACGTCCAGAGCTGTTTGATTGACCAGTTCGGCGGCTTGCGCCGTGCCGAGCGCAATCGAACCGATGTCCTCGACAGAGTCCCGCACCAGTCCGACGCCGGACGACGCATGCTGGACGCTGCTGGAAATTTCGTCGGCTGCTTCCGCCTGCTGTTGCACCGATGCCGCGATGCGCGAGGCATAATCGTCAAGCGCGCGGATGGTTTCCGATATGCCGGAGATGGCGGCGACGGACTGTTGCGATGTCGTCTGCATGGCGGCGATACGCGAAGCGATATCTTGCGTCGCCTTGGCCGTCTGCGCCGCGAGCGCCTTGACCTCCTGTGCGACAACGGCAAAGCCGCGTCCCGCTTCGCCCGCGCGCGCGGCTTCGATGGTCGCGTTGAGGGCGAGAAGATTGGTCTGCCCGGCGATGGCGTTGATCAGGTCGGTGACCTGACCGATCTCGGTCGCCATCGCGGCCATGTCCGAGATTGTTGCATTCGTGACCTGGACTTCGCCAACCGCAGCCGCCGCGAGCCGCGAAGAATCCTGCGCGTTGTGTCCGACCTCGGCGATGGTGATGCTGAGTTCGTGGCCGGCGCTGGCGACGCACTCGACGCGGACGCGCGTGTCTTCCGCCGCGACCGAAACCGCGAAAGACTGCGCACTGGCCCGCGTTGCCGCGATGCTCAGACCGTTGGCATTTTCACGCAATATCTCGGAGGAGTCGCCGAGCGCACCGATCAGATCGGCGAATTCGGCCTCAAACTCCTTCAGCAGAGCGGTGGTTTCATCGGCGCGGACGACCGCCGAGGCTGTTTCGCGTTCGTTTGCCGTGAGGGCCGCGCGCAAATCTTCAGCGGCGCGCTGCGATTGCTGTTGCGCATCACGAAGCTCGGCTGTCATGCGCGCGACGGTGCGGCCAAGCAAAGCGAGAACGATCGTCTCGCCGATGATGGCCGCGATGTGGATGGCGGCGCGAAACGAGACAATGCCACCCCCCGGCGCTGCGATGTCCAGCAGGACGAGACAGGCGATCGTAAGTGCGGCGGAAGCCGCCAGCAGTCGCGGTTCGCCGTAGGCTGCGACCATGGCAAGCACAATGAAATAATAGAAGTGCGCTTCCGCCTGCCAGACATTGCCGTCCAGGAGCGAGGCGAACATGGATGCCTGCCCGATGAGCGCGGCTGCAATCGCATAAGGAGTGAAGGTGGGCGCCAGATGCAAGAACCAAAGCAGCACGGGCACGGCGGCAAGCCCGGCGGATGCGAACATCATAGCGGCGATGTTGCCACCATGCGGCCAGCCGACAGCGACGAGCAGCGGCACTTGCACCACCGTGACGGCGATGAGGATCGGCGTGACACGATTCTGAAAGCCGTCGATCGAGGTGCTTGTCATGGCTGGAAGATCATGGACGAAAACGACAGCGATCTTTTTTGATCATTGTTGTAATGGCCGAAGGTATTATGTCGCTGCGAGCAAGACGTCCGTCCCCGGGGCAGCCCACTCACATTGACATGATGACCCGACCGGCGAAGCATGGAAGCGGCTGTCTCGTGCAACCCCTGATAGTAATGCTCCTCATGGATAGGCTCACATTGTAAATAAGGCGTAAAACACTCAGGCCTGCCGAGTATTTTTTGGCGTTAAAATCCAGTTTTGCGGCAGGCGGCATTCTCGCACGGTCCTGGCGCGGACCGCGCCGGGCGATCAGACAAAAAGGACATACGGAATGGATGTACGCGCGGCCGTGGCCTTTGAAGCAGGCAAGCCCCTCGAAATCGCAACCGTGAAGCTTGAAGGCCCGAAGGCCGGCGAAGTGCTGGTCGAGATCAAGGCGACCGGCGTCTGCCACACCGACGAGTTCACCCGTTCCGGCGCCGATCCGGAGGGGCTCTTCCCGACCATCCTCGGACACGAAGGCGCGGGCGTCGTTGTCGATGTCGGGGCCGGCGTGACCTCGGTCAGGAAGGACGACCATGTCATTCCGCTCTACACGCCGGAATGCCGCGAATGCGAATACTGCCTCTCACGCAAAACCAATCTCTGCCAGAAAATCCGCGCGACCCAGGGTGCAGGCGTGATGCCGGACGGCACGTCGCGCTTTTCGCTCGACGGCAAGAAGCTGCATCACTACATGGGCACGTCCACCTTCGCGAACTACACGGTGCTGCCGGAAATCGCCGTCGCGAAAATCCGCGAGGACGCGCCGTTCGACAAGGTCTGCTACATCGGCTGCGGCGTCACGACCGGCATCGGCGCCGTCATCAACACCGCCAAGGTCGAGCCCGGCGCTAATTGCGTGGTGTTCGGCCTCGGCGGCATCGGGCTCAACGTCATTCAAGGCCTGCGCCTGGCCGGCGCCAACATGATCATCGGTGTTGATACCAATCCTGGCAAGAAAGCCTGGGGCGAGCGCTTCGGCATGACGCATTTCGTCAATCCGAAAGAGATCGAGGGCGATCTCGTGCCTTACCTCGTCGATCTGACCAAGGGCGGCGCCGACTACAGCTTTGAATGCATCGGCAATGTCGAACTGATGCGCGCGGCACTTGAGTGCTGTCACAAGGGCTGGGGCGAAAGCATCATCATCGGCGTGGCGCCAGCCGGCGCGGAAATCCGCACGCGCCCGTTCCAGCTCGTTACCGGCCGCGTCTGGCGCGGCTCGGCGTTCGGCGGAGCGCGCGGACGCACCGATGTGCCAAAGATTGTCGACTGGTACATGGACGGGAAAATCCAGATCGATCCCATGATCACGCACACGATGCCGCTGAACGACATCAACAAGGCGTTCGATCTGATGCACAGCGGCGAGTCGATCCGCGGCGTCGTGATCTATTGAGCTTCATGCGCCTAAAGTCGCACCTACCGCACAACGCGCGCCCGCTTCAGTATTCCTTTCGCCAAGGAACTGCGTTTCCAGCATAACGTTGACTTACCAGAGAACCACCACAGGAGATGTGGCATGGACTGGAACCGGGTTGAAGGAAGCTGGAAGCAGGTCAAAGGCAAGGTCAAAGAGCGCTGGGGCAAACTCACCGATGACGATCTTGCGAAGATGAGCGGCAAACGCGACCAACTCGAAGGCAAGCTCCAGGAGCGCTATGGCGAGGCCAAAGATAAGGTCACGACGAAAGCCGGTCGCTGGTACGGCGAACAGGACTGATAGGCCCGCAGCCGTTTGGCAAACGCGGTCATGTGCCCGGCCTGGAATTTGCTCCTGGACCGGTTTTCTTTTGCCAGGCGGTTCGCCGTTCCTTTTTTGCACTGCAATGGAACGAGTGCCGTGTCCGCGACTTTCCAATGCAGGCGTAGCATCGCGCGAGGAAATTTCAGCATGAAGTCGTTTTGGCAAGCCTGGTTCGACGCCGGTAAATTCGCCATCGATACCCAGACCGTCATGGCGTTGCGTATGGCGCGGCTTGCCACCGGCAAGAAAGGGACAGATATCGAATTGCGACGCATGTTCAGCGAAAAAATGTCCGCGTTTTCCGAAGCGCAGATGGCAATGGCCTTCGCGATGTTGCGTGGCGCGAGCCCTAACGTGATGATGGCAAGGGTCCACAGCCCTTATCGCCGCCGCGTCCACGCCAACCGGCGCCGGTTATCCAGCCTCAAGGACTGAACGCGCGGGGGCCGCGAGCGCAGAACTGTCGTCAGCACGGTGACGCGTCCATCCGCTGAAGAACGTGCAACTTCACAACGGCAGATTGTCGTGCTTGCGGCCCGGCGCATCCACCGACTTGTTGCGCAGCATCGTCAGCGCCCGCGCGATGCGGCGGCGTGTGGAGTGCGGCATGATCACGTCGTCGATATAGCCGCGCTCGGCGGCGATGAACGGCGACAGGAAATGGTCCTCATATTCCTTGGTGCGCGTCGCGATCTTGTCGGCATCGCCCGCCTCGGCGCGGAAAATGATTTCCACCGCGCCCTTCGCGCCCATCACCGCGATCTGCGCCGTCGGCCATGCATAGTTGATGTCGCCGCCGATCTGCTTTGACGCCATCACGTCGAACGCCCCGCCGAACGCCTTGCGCGTGATCACTGTCACCAGCGGCACCGTGGCCTGGCTGTAAGCGAACAGCAGTTTCGCGCCATGCTTGATCAGGCCGCCATATTCCTGGTCGGTGCCGGGCAGGAATCCGGGCACGTCGACGAAAGTCACGATCGGGATTTCGAACGCATCGCAAAAGCGCACGAAGCGTGCCGCCTTGCGTGAGGCATCGCTGTCGAGCACACCGGCCAGCACCATCGGCTGGTTGGCGACAAAGCCCACCGTGCGGCCGGCGATGCGGCCAAAGCCGGTAACGATGTTCTTCGCAAACGCCTCCTGGATTTCGAAAAAGTCCCCCTCGTCCACCGTCTTGAGGATCAATTCCTTGATGTCGTAGGGCTTGTTTGGATTGTCCGGCACGAGCGTATCGAGCGAGGGCTCCTCGCGTGCGATGTCGTCGGAGGTTGGCCATTCCGGCACGCCGGCGGCATTGTGCGCTGGCAGGAAATCGATCAGGCGGCGCATCTGCAACAGCGCCTCGAGATCGTTGGCGTAGGCGCCGTCGGCGATCGACGAGCGCGTCGTATGCACCGACGCGCCGCCCAGTTCCTCGGCGGTCACGACTTCGTTCGTCACCGTCTTTACGACATCGGGGCCGGTGACGAACATGTAGCTGGTGTCGCGTACCATGAAGATGAAGTCGGTCATCGCCGGCGAATAGACATCGCCGCCCGCGCACGGTCCCATGATGACGCTGATCTGCGGAATAACGCCGGAAGCGACCACATTGCGCTTGAACACGTCGGCGTAACCGGCAAGCGCCGCGACGCCCTCTTGGATGCGCGCGCCGCCAGCATCGAACAGCCCGACGATGGGCGCGCGCGCCTTCAGCGCCATGTCCTGCACCTTGACGATCTTCCGCGCGTGCATCTCGGAGAGCGAGCCGCCGAACACGGTAAAATCCTTGGCGAACACATAAACCGTGCGGCCGTTGACCTTGCCCCAGCCTGTGACCACACCGTCGCCCGGGATCTTGGTCGCCTCCATGCCGAAATCGGTGCAGCGGTGCTCGACGAACATGTCGAATTCTTCAAAAGAGTCTGGATCAAGCAACAGCGCGATGCGCTCGCGCGCGGTGAGCTTGCCGCGCTTGTGCTGTGTCTCGATGCGCGCCTTGCCGCCGCCCTCGCGCGCGCGCTGACGTCGCTTTTCGAGTCTGTCGAGAATGTCTTTCATGCCCCGGCGCCCCGTTCCCTACCAAACCTGCATAGCATGGAATGGAGGACTTTTCAGCGTCATGCCGCAAGCGGCGCGGCCGGCACGGCCGTCCTGCGATTGAAGCGCCAGAGGGCAAATGCGATTGCAAGAACCAGCAATCCACCGATCAGGATCGCGAGAGGTTGCAGACCCAAAATTTCGAACCACTGCGTATAAAAGTGGATCACGCCGAACACCGCCGCAATGTTGACGACCCAGCGCCGATTGACGCGCACGCCCCAAACACCGACAGCGACGAGCGCCAGCGCCCAGCCGATCGTGAACGGCCACGATGGCAGCCGTCCGTGTTGCGGCCCAAGAAATGTCAAATCGTCGCCCCACAGCGAGCCAATCCAGAATCCGAAATTCACCATGAATACCGCGGCCCGTGCGGCATTGATGGCAAGCCGCTCATAATCCGCATTTAGGAATTTCGACAGGCGATACGCGCCATAGGCGAGCGCCGAGAACAGGATAACCGTGATCAGCGGCTGATAGATCGCGAGCATGTACATCGCATGTCTATAGCCGGTGCGGGCACCGAGGCAGGCTCCGAGCGCCAGAACCGCGGCGACGATCAGCAGACTGCTGCGTGCCACGATCGCCGCACCGGCCAGCGCCAGCGTCACGAGAATCAGCGATTGCAGATTGCCCTCGCCAAGGACGAGCAGGCTGCCGCAGAAGATCAGCGCGCCGGTCACGAGCCAGATTTGCGCCAGCAACCACCACGCCTCGAGCCGCGCCACGGAAAGACCGATTCCCGCCAGAAAAATCACGGCGCCGATGCCGAGCGCGACAACGGGACTCGGAATGAGCGCGCCGATACCGAGAGCGACCGCGACCACGCCGAAGCCGGCGAGGATATTGATGCCGAGCGAACCGGTTTCGCGCTGTCCCAGCCGCAAAAGTTTCTCGCACTCTTCCGCGCTTAGTCGGCCCTCTTCACGCAGCCGCGTCAGATCGAGCGTGACTTTCATCATTCTTTCCCGTTGCGACCGGCCAGCTACAAACAAAACGCCGCTTGGTCAGAGAACCATTTTTCGTCGACGATCACGAAGATCGACCCGACTGAAAATTTCATAGCACAATGAAGCGCCGAATGAGCCTTCCAAAGCAGAGCTGTGCGGGTCAATTTTACATCTTCACTAAACAGAATATGATGATTGGCACTGTCAGGCGCTAAGCCGCGGCCCGACGCAAGATGCGGGATACAGGAAACGGGATTCGAGACATGACGATGATGCAACCGGAGGGGCCGCAATCGTCCTGGGCTTTCCACGCATGCCTTTTTCTATGTCTTGCCGCCGGTCTGATGCTGGCCGGCGTTACCAGCGGCGCGGCGGCGGAAGTCCGGATCGTCGCTTTGGGTGCGAGCAACACGGCCGGGAAAGGCGTCGGGCCGCAATCCGCATGGCCGGCTCAGCTTGAAAGGCTGCTGCGGGCAAAAGGCTATGATGCGACCGTATCAAATGCCGGCATCAGCGGCGATGACACCGGCCGCATGCTGGCTCGCCTTGACAGTGCGGTCCCCGCTTCCACGCAACTCGTCATTCTGGAGAAGGCCGCCACGAATGATCGCCTCAGGGGCGTCAGTACCCAGCGCAATCTTGCCGCCATCAGTAGCCGTTTGCGCGCGCGCCACATCGCGTCGATCGTCATTCCGGGCATACACGGTTGGGCCAACAACAAATTGCAAGGTGACGGCATTCACATCACCGCGCAGGGCCACGCCGCAGTGGCTGCGCATCTCCTGCCGCAGGTCATTGCGATCGTCGGAAAACGGCGACGATGAATTTAGATCGCCCAGAGCACAATGGTTTCGGAAATCCGGGTTTCGGAAACTCGGGTTTCGAAAACTCGATGCTCGCCTTTTGTACTTACGCGCCGATTCCCGCATGGGCGAGAACGAAGGCTGCAGCGTCCAGATCGCGGCGGCGGGCGGCGCGGCGCTCCAGCATTTCGGCGTCCTCACCCCACAGGGCCTGATTCCAGTCCTCATCGACATTGGCCGCAGTGAAGGCCGCTTCGGCGTCGAGCCGCCCGTGCGCCAGCGCCAACGCCAGCAGAGCCGAACCCATCAGGGTCGTTGCCGCCGCCACCGCGCCAAGCCGCCACGGGTCGGTGGGGATCGCGGTGCGCGCGGCAGCGAGCGCGGCATCCGGCTGCTCCACGAACATCACGCCCTCGGCGAGCACGAAACGGGCGCCAAAAGCTTGCCGCATCCAGTCCAGCACTGGGTCCCAGTGCTCCGCCTGGCGCGCGACCAGCCGTTCCGGGCTGTCCGCGCGATAGAACAACAAGTCGGAGCCGAGATATTTTGCCACCTCGTCGGTGACGGCCTCGCCCGCCTCGGTCACGCCGTCGAGGATGGAATTTGCGAGGCGCGTGAGCGGCATCGCCGCCGGGTCGATAGCCGGCCGCTGAGCATCCCATTCCTGCACGAGAGCCTCCGCAATGGCGGGCGTCGGCGCCGCCAGCACGCGCTTGGCCGGCGTGCGTACCGGCCGGCCGTCGAGCAGGATGCGGTAGCCGCCATCGGCCGCGTCATGGCTCACGGCCTCAAAGAAGCGCTGCCGCAGCGGCCTGCGCAGCCCGCGCCGCGCCGATTCGGTCGGGTCGAGCGGCTGGTTTGCAAAAATGTCCGTCATCATGTCGCGCATGCGCCTGCAGATAGGCTGCATCCGCTGCGCTGGCAATTGCCAGACCCGCGCCGAGGCTAAACAATGGGGCGAGATTCCGCCCCACGGCCACCGATATCGGGACACATGAGCGCACCAGCCCCAACGGCCCCTGCGGCCCCCATAACGGCACCGCCGCAGCGCGTGCTGGGTGTCGCTTGTGGTGCGCATGCCCTGCATGACGGCTTCACCGACGCGCTTTACGTGCTGCTGCCTGTCTGGCAGGCGGAATTCGGCCTGAGCTATGCCGCAGTCGGCCTCATGCGAGCGATCTATACCGGCGTCATGGCCGCGTTTCAGGTGCCGGCGGGACATCTCGCCGCGCGGCTCGGCGGCCCGCTGCTGCTGGCGGCCGGAACGGCGCTGGCCGGCGCCGGATTCCTGCTCGCCGGATTCAGTTCCGGCCTGATGCTTTTGGCGACCGGCCTCATCGTGAGCGGCATCGGGGCGAGCGTGCAACACCCCATTGCCTCGGACCTCGTGGCGCACAGTTTTGCGCCGCGGACCCGCACCGCGCTCGGCGCCTACAACTTCGCCGGCGATCTCGGCAAGATGCTCGTCCCGGCGGGTACGGCGCTGCTGCTGCAAACGATGGCATGGCGGCAAACGGTATGGCTGCTGGGCGCGGCCGGGCTTCTCGTCGGCGCGCTCATCCTTCCCGCCTTGCGCAGCATACAGCGCGCGCATCGAGCGCCGCGGGCCGATGCGGACGCTATTGAAATCGGGGCCGCCGGCGTTTCCCTGTTTCGCGTACCCGGCTTCGCCATTCTCACGAGCATCGGCTGCCTCGACAGCGCGACGCGTATGGGCTTCCTCACCTTCCTGCCGTTTCTGCTGGTCTCGAAGGGCGCAGATGTCGCCACCATCGGTCTTGCGCTGTCGCTGGTTTTCGCCGGTGGTGCGGCCGGCAAGCTCGCCTGCGGCTTTCTCGGCGAACGCCTCGGCTTCTTCCGCACCGTGCTCATCACCGAACTGGCGACGGCCTGCGGCATTCTCCTGCTGCTGCCGATGCCGCTGATCGGCTGCATGGGCGCGCTGCCGATCATCGGCGTAGCGCTCAACGGCACCTCTTCGGTGCTCTACGGCAGCGTGCCGGAATTCGTCCCCGCCGCGCAGCGGGCCCGCGCTTTCGGCGTGTTCTACACCGGCACCATCGGCGGCGGTGCACTATCCCCCATCGCCTATGGATTGGTGAGCGATATCACCGGCATCCCGATGATGATGATGATCATCGCCGCTGTCGTCATCGCCACCTTGCCACTGGCCTGGCGCATCCGCGCACGGCTCGAAGCACCTGAACCCGACGCCTGACAGCGCTACGCCCGGCTGTCTTTCAGAGGAAGCGCGGGAATGGCCGGAATCGCCACCGACCCACCCGACGCCCACAGGGCGGCAAGGGTCTCGGGCAACTCGCCGAAATGAGCGATGACACGGAAGGCCCCGATATCGGCTAGCGATTGCGGCGCGTGATAGCCCCACGCCACGCCGATGGCTGCAATGCGTGCCGCGCGGGCCATTTCCATGTCGAACACGGTATCGCCGATCACAACTGTATCGGCCGGCGCGACCCCCAGCTCGCGCATCGCATCGAGCGCCATGGCCGGGTGCGGCTTCGACGGCGCATCGTCCGCCGTCTTGATGACACAGAAGCGCTCGTAGAGGCCGTGATGGCCGAGCACCGCCCGCACCCCGCGCTGGGATTTGCCCGTGACGATGCCCAGCACCGTATCGGGCTCGCGCGCCAGCGCGTCTACTGCGTCGCGCGCGCCTGGAAACAGCGGCTCGAGGCTGTCGCCGCCACGGCGTAGATCCTGGAAGGCAAGCTTGTAGCTTTCAACCAGATCGGCGACCGGATGCACGTCGTCGCGCGCCAAAGTTTCAAATGCCTCGGCCAAGGACAATCCGACGATCGAGAGGATGCTCTCACGCGGCGGACAAATCAGGCCGTGCGCGTCATATGCCTTTTGCATCGCAGCAACGATCATATGCTGGCTGTCGACCAGCGTCCCGTCGCAGTCAAAGAGGATCAGTTTCACGCGCGTCGTATCCGTTGGTGTCCACGCGGCCGCGTCTCTTCTGGCATACCAGCCGCGATCACGGGATTTAACGAAATGCACGAGAAAGTCACCTGCCATGGCCGCAAATCGGCCTCATGACCGTGGCACTGCGCGCGCGGCTCGACTACACTCCGTATCCGGGTGCGGGCCGCAGAAGCCAAACGTGAACGAAAACCCGCCACGAGTGTCCCAAGGAGGCACGCGCGACCCCGAAGCTCTCGGGTAAAACGCGGCCAAGAGTGTCAATGAAATCGACTGATATCTCCGCTCCGGATTACTTCCACAAAGTCGTCGATTGCCAGTGGGCCTGCCCGGCCCATACGCCCGTTCCGGAATATATCCGGATGATCGCGGCCGGCCGCTACGGTGACGCCTACATGGTCAACTGGAAGTCGAACGTGTTTCCCGGAATTCTCGGGCGCACGTGCGATCGGCCTTGCGAACCGGCCTGTCGGCGCGGTCGCGTCGAGGACGAGCCGGTCGCGATCTGCCGTTTGAAGCGCGTTGCCGCCGATTTCAAGGATGATATCCACGCCCGGCTACCGCGTGCCGCCACGCAGAAGAACGGTAAGCGCATCGCACTCATCGGTGCCGGGCCTGCTTCGCTCACTGTGGCGCGCGATCTCGCTCCGCTCGGCTATGCCTGCACGATCATCGATCAGGACACGCGCGCGGGGGGCATGATCCGCACGCAGATTCCGAAATTCCGCCTGCCCGAACGTGTCATCGACGAAGAGGTCGGCTACATTCTCGACCTCGGCATCGAACTGCGTGCAGGCACGCGCATCGACAGCCTCAAAAGCGTGATCGACGAAGGTTGGGATGCGGTGTTCGTCGGCTCCGGCGCGCCGCGCGGCCGCGATCTTGATCTCCCCGGCCGCACCGAGGCTGCTGCCAATATCCATATCGGCATCGACTGGCTTTCCAGCGTGTCATTCGGTCATATCGAGAAGATCGGCAAACGCGTGATCGTCCTCGGCGGCGGCAACACCGCCATGGACTGCTGCCGTTCGTCGCGACGGCTCGGCGGCAAGGATGTGAAGGTCGTCGTGCGCTCCGGCTTCGAGGAGATGAAAGCCTCGCCGTGGGAAAAAGAAGACGCGATGCATGAAGGCATCCCGATCCTGAATTTCCTCGTGCCAAAAGAATTCGTCCACAAGAATGGAAAGCTCACCGGCGTTCTATTCGAAAAGGTGAAAGCCGAATTCGACGTCAAGGGCCGCCGCACGCTCAAGCCTACCGGCGAGGCCGATGAACTCATTGCCTGCGACGACGTGCTTGTTGCGGTCGGCCAGGAGAATTCGTTCCCCTGGATCGAGCGCGACATCGGCATCGAATTCGACAAATGGGGCATGCCAAAGGTCGATCCACAAACGATGGCCTCGACCAATCCAAAAATCTTTTTCGGCGGCGATGCGGCGTTCGGCCCAAAAAACATCATCTGGGCCGTGGCGCACGGCCATGAGGCTGCACTCTCCATCGACAAGATGCTCTCCGGCGAGGACATCAACGATCGTCCGCTTCCTGCGGTCGAAGTGATGAGCCAGAAGATGGGCATCCACGAATGGAGCTACGACAACGCGATTTCGCCGGACATCCGTTTCAAGGTACCGCTGCGCGAGAAGGCGGCCGCGCTCGCCGATATCAAGGCGGAAGTCGAACTCGGATTCGATTACGAACTGGCGCTGCGCGAGGCCGATCGCTGCCTCAACTGCGATGTGCAGACGATCTTTGCAGCACCCCTCTGCATCGAGTGCGATGCCTGCGTCGATATCTGCCCGATGGACTGCATCACCTTCACCGCCAATGGCGAAGAAGATGATCTGCGCGCGCGCCTCAAGGCGCCGGCACTGAATCCGACGCAAGACATCTATATCGCCGACGGCCTCAAGACCGGACGTATCATGGCGAAGGACGAGGACGTCTGCCTGCATTGCGGCCTGTGCGCTGAACGCTGCCCAACCGGCGCATGGGACATGAAAAAATATTTGATCGAAATGACACACGCGGGAAAGCCATGTCAGTCAGTCCGCTCAGCCGCGTAAACGATTTCGTCATTCGCTTCGCGAACGTCAACGGCTCAGGTTCGGCGAGCGCCAACGAAATGTTCGCCCGCGCCGTGATGCGCATGGGTGTACCGGTCGCGCCGCGTAATATCTTTCCGTCCAACATCCAGGGCCTGCCGACCTGGTACGAAGTGCGCATCACCGAACACGGGCATCTCGGCGCGCGCGGCGGCACCGACTTCATGGTCGCGATGAATCCTCAGACCTTCGAGAAGGATATCGCATCGATCGAGCCCGGCGGCTATCTGCTTTACGATTCGACCAAGCCGATCCCCGCCGGCCGCCTCCGCGACGATATCACCGTTATCGGCGTGCCGCTCACCGCCATCAGCAATGCGCAGTACAAGGATCCGCGTCAGCGCCAACTGTTCAAGAACATCATTTATGTCGGCGTCCTCTCGGCACTGCTCGACATGGACCCGGGCGAAATCGAAAAGCTGATCGGCGAACAGTATCGCTCCAAGGAGAAACTGATTGCGCCGAACGTGCACGCCTTTCATCTCGGCCGCGATTACGCGCAGCAGAACCTCACCTGCCCGCTCGGCCTGCGCATCCGCCGTGCCGACGCCGTCGGCGACCGCATCCTGCTCGAAGGCAATGCCGCGGCGGCGCTCGGCGCAGTCTACGGCGGCGCGACCGTGTGCGCGTGGTATCCGATCACGCCATCGTCCGGCCTCGCCGAGGCGTTCCAGAGTTATTGCACGAAATTGCGCGTCGATCCGCTGACGAAGAAGCATCGCTACGCCATCATCCAGGCCGAAGACGAACTCGCCTCCATCGGCATGGTCATCGGCGCCGCGTGGAACGGAGCGCGCGCCTTCACCTCGACCGCAGGCCCCGGCATTTCGCTGATGCAGGAATTCATCGGCCTTGCCTATTTCGCCGAAGTGCCGGCGGTGATCTTCGACGTACAGCGGGCCGGCCCTTCGACCGGCATGCCGACACGCACGCAGCAATGCGACCTCATCTCCTGTGCCTATGCGTCGCACGGCGACACCAAGCATGTGTTGCTGTTTCCCGAAGACCCGCGCGAAACGTTTGAATTCGGCGCCCTCGCATTCGATCTTGCCGACCGGCTGCAGACGCCGATCTTTGTGATGATGGATCTCGATATCGGCATGAACCATCATCTCTGTCGACCGCTCGCTTGGGACGATGCCCCCCGCTACGACCGCGGCAAGGTGATGACCGCCGATGACCTCGATAGCGGCAAGGAATTCGGACGCTATCTCGACGTCGACAGCGATGGCATCACTTACCGGACCTATCCGGGCACGCACGCGACCAAGGGCTCGTTCTTCACACGCGGCACCTCGCGCGACCGCTACGCGCGCTATACCGAAGACGGTGCGGCTTACGTCGACAACATGCAGCGGCTGTTGCGCAAGCACGAGACGGCAAAAACCCTCGTGCCGTTACCGGAGCGGAACGACAGCACCAAGGCCACGAAATTCGGCGTTGTCTATTTCGGATCGACAGCACCGGCGATGGACGAAGCGATCGCGATGCTCGAAAAGCAGGATCATCACATCGACCGGCTGCGGGTGCGCGGTTTCCCGTTCCATCAGGATGTCGCCAATTTCATTTCCGATCACGACTTCGTCTTCGTCGCCGAACAGAACCGGGACGCGCAATTGCGCATGTTGCTGAACAACGAACTCGGCCTCGATCCGGTGCGGCTCGTGCCGATTCTGCATTATGACGGCACGCCGATCACGGCCCGCTTCATTGCCGGCGCGATCGGCAGCCATCTCGATGCCCTGCGCGTCACGCCGCTGCGCGTCGTCTCCGGGGAGCGCACCAAGTAGAGCGAAATTGCCATGACCTATCTCGCCAAGCCAAAATTTCATCATCCGTCCCTGCCCGTCAACGCGCTCGGTTTTACCCATCGCGATTACGAAGGCAAAATCTCGACGCTATGCGCCGGCTGCGGCCACGACTCGATCACCGCCTCGATCGTGCAGGCCTGCTTTGAACTCTCGATTCAGCCGCATCGGGTGGCAAAGATTTCCGGCATTGGATGTTCATCGAAGACGCCGGATTATTTCCTCGGCAATTCGCACGGGCTCAACACCGTGCACGGCCGCATGCCGTCGGTGCTCACCGGCGCCAACCTCGCCAACCGCGATCTCCTCTATCTCGGCGTGTCGGGCGATGGCGACAGCGCCTCGATCGGCTTCGGCCAGTTCGCCCATGGCATGCGCCGCGGTGTCAACATGCTCTATATCGTCGAAAACAACGGCGTGTACGGACTGACCAAGGGCCAGTTTTCCGCCACCGCCGATCGCGGCTCGAAATCCAAGCGCGGCCAACGCAACGAAGACAGCCCGATCGACCTCGTCGCCATGGCGCTGCAGCTCGGCGCCTCGTTCGTCGCACGTAGTTTTTCCGGCGACAAGGACCAGCTTGTGCCGCTGATCAAGGCAGGCATCGCCCACAAGGGCGCGGCGCTCATCGACTGCATTTCGCCCTGCGTCGCCTTCAACAACCACGCCGGCTCGACCCGCAGCTTCGATTATGTGCGCGAGCATAACGAGGCGCTCAACCGGCTCGACGTCATCACCGGCCGCGCGCCGATCAAGGTGGACTACGCGCCGGGCACGGTCGAGATCGTGGAGCAGCACGACGGCTCAAGCATCGCGTTGCGCAAGCTCAAGCAGGATTACGATGTCCATGATCGCCACGCCGCGATCACGCATCTGCTGACGAGCCAGGCGGCGGGTGAGATCGTCACCGGACTGCTCTACGCTGAAGAGGGCGCTCAGGACCTGCACGATGCCATGAACACGGTCGAGACGCCGCTCAATGCTTTGGGCGAAGCAGAGCTTTGTCCCGGCACATCGGCGCTCAACAAGATCAATGCGGGTTTACGGTAGCTAATTCGCGCAGGACGGCACGTAGGTATTGAGCTGTCCGGCATTGAGCCCGCCCAATCCACCCTGGTGCATGCAGCGACCGACGCGGTCGCCATAGGACTCGTTCCGCGCGGCCGGCACCTGCGGCACAGTCTCATAGCCCGGCACTGGACGCTGCACGCGCGGCACGGTGACCTGAGGTGTATGCACGCCCACAGTCGGAAACTGTGTGGGGGCCGGCAGCGGCGTCGGCGTCACCAGTCCGCTTGATCCGCGCACACGCGGGCGCACGGTACGGCGGACAGGATGACGAACATGATGTCGCGTCTTGTGCCGGAGTTTTTTCGAGGTGGCTGCGGTGGCGGGGATTGCACCGCTTTCGAGCCATGGACTCTGCTGCCAACTGATATGAACCACCGGATTGATGATCAGCCACGCCAACGCGCCGAACGCCAAGGCGAACACGCGCATCATGCGATGAGATCGGCCAGACGGTTTCACGACGTTCTTAAATCCTTGTTCGACGTGGCTCGGTTAAAACTTCACTGTGTTTCATGCAACTTCGCGAAAGTGTCTCGCCCGACGCGTTTTCCTCGCTGCATCGTTACGGTCATTGCGCGGCGGAGACGCGGCGTGGCATCCCCTCAAGAGCCGCTCTGTCGCTATCGCCATGGTGGCCCGCACTACGGCGGCAATGCGGCGGTCCGGGCCGAACCAGGGAAGGAATACGATACCACCGGTAGACGCGTGGCCCCGTCCGCTACAACATTAAACCCGGGAAGCCGGTCCTATTCCTCAGGCGCTTCGGCAATGGGATCGTAACGCTTGGCGTCGAAGCCGAGGAACGCAAAACTTTGCTGCATGTGCGGCGGCAGCGGCGCGGTGACGTCGATTTGGCCGCCGCGCGGATGCGGAATGGCGATACGGCGCGCAAGCAGATGCAATTTTTGCTGGATGCCGGCCGGCAGGTCCCAGTTCTCCTTGTTGAAATATTTCGGGTCGCCGAGGATCGGATGACTGATATGCGCGGTATGCGCGCGCAACTGATGCGTTCGGCCTGTCACCGGCTTGAGCGACAGCCAGGCAATCTTGCGCGCCGCCGTCTCGACCACCGCATAATAGGTCACGGCGTGGCTTGCGCCGTCCTCGCCATGCTTGGCGATGCGCATGAAACTGTCGTCTTCACGTTCCTCCTTGGCGAGAAACGTCGAGATGCGGCCCTGCTTCGGTTTCGGTACGCCGGCGACGAGCGCCCAATAGATTTTGCGCGCCGAGCGGGTGCGGAAACTTTTCGTCAGCGCGGACGCCGCAAAGCGCGTCTTGGCGATGAGCAGGCAACCGGCCGTGTCCTTGTCGAGCCGATGCACCAGGCGCGGCTTCTGCCCTGCCCGGTCGCGCAGCACTTCGAGCATGCCGTCGACATGGCGCACGGTGCCGGAGCCACCCTGCACGGCGAGCCCCATCGGCTTGTTCAGCACCAGGACGTCGGCGTCCTCGTACAGCGTCATCGCCTTGAGCTGCGCCCGCGTCTTGTCGTCGGCTTCATTGCGCTGAGACGGCGGACGCGCCTCGTTGAGCTTCAGCGGCGGAATGCGCACCGACTGCCCGGCCTCGAGCCGATCCTTCGGTTGCACGCGGCGTCCGTTCACCCGCACCTCGCCTTTCCGGACGATGCGCTGGATGTGCGAAAAGCTCAGCCCCTCGAAACGCGCTTCGAAGAAGCGATCGACGCGCATGCCGGATTCATCGGCCGTGACCGTCACCGTCTGCACGCCCTGCCCGGCCTGCTTTGGCGTGATTGTCTCGTCGTCGGCCGCAACCATGTCCTCGCTCCGTGTCGCCGCGGCCGTCATGTTGTGCCCGCTTGCTGCGGCACTGCATCCGGCCGCTCATCATTTTCAAGATTATAGATGCGATAGAGTTCCGGAAACAGCACCAGCATCCACAGCACCGCCACCGCGATCGTCCCGACGCCGCCGATGACGACGGCCGGCACTGCACCGACCAGCGCTGCAACCACGCCGGATTCGAAATCGCCGAGTTGGTTCGATGTCCCGATGAACAGCGAATTGGCGGCGCTGACGCGGCCGCGCATCTCGTCCGGTGTGCGCAGTTGCACCAGCGAGAAGCGGATGACGACGCTGACCACGTCGGACGCGCCCATGATGCACAGCGCGAACATGGAGAGGATGATGTGCGTGGATAGCGCAAAGCTGATCGTCGCACCTCCAAACAATAGAATGACGCCGAACAGAATCGGGCCGATCGGGGGTTTAAGCGGATAGCGCGCTAGTATCAGCGACATCACCAGCGCACCGACCGCGGGCGCCGATCGCAAAAGTCCCAGCCCCCAGGGGCCGGTGTGGAGAATGTCGCGCGCGAAAATCGGCAGCAGCGCCGTCGCGCCGCCGAACAGCACGGCGAAGAGATCGAGCGACGCGGTGCCGAGAATCACGCGGTCGCGCAGCACGAAGCTGAAACCCGCGAGCAGCGATTTCAAGCTCAGAGGTTTCTGCGGGTGCATCACGCGCTCCACGACGATGATCATCATGAATACGCTTGCGATCAGCCACAATGTGACTGAAAGGCCATAGACCAGGGCGGGTCCAAAAATATACAGCGCACCGCCGAGCGCCGGGCCAATGATCTGCGCCGCCTGGTTGGCAGACGCGAACCAAGCCATGGCACGCGGCACCTCGTGCGGCGGTACGAGGTTCGGCACCGTCGCCCCCATGGTCGGCACTTCGAACGCACGCATGCTGCCCAGCACAATGACGACGGCATAGATGACGTAGCTGTCGAGCCACCCGCCGCGGGTTCCGAGAACCAGAACAATGGCGGCCGAGGCCGAGATCCACTGACACGTGCGAACGATCTTGCAGCGGTCGTAACGATCAGACAGATGCCCCACAGGCAGCGTCAGCAGCACGATGGGAATGAACTGCGCCAGCCCGATGAAGCCGAGCGCGAGCGCACTGTCGGTCAGCGCATAGAGCTGCCAGGCCAGCGCAACCATCGTCATGTGATACGCGAGAACCGAGATGATCCGCCCCAGCCAGAAAAGGAGAAAAGGGCGGTGGGACAGGACGGACGGCTGAACGGATGGTTGAGTCGTCGCTTCCAATTGCTCTCCTCGCGGGACGGCCTTCGTCGGACGCTTTTATATCACTGATCTTTGGACTTCCGGTTGAGGGCCGGCGGCATATCAGCAGCCCGTTCCTCGCGCAGCTTGGCCCAATAGTCCAGCCGCTTTCTGATCTCGCGTTCGAAACCGCGGTCTGGCGGATCATAGAAGGTCTGCCGGCCGAGCGCGTCGGGAAAGTAATTTTGGCCCGAAAAGGCGTCCGGGGCGTCGTGATCGTAGATGTAATCGGTCCCGTAGCCCTCGCTTTTCATCAATTTCGTCGAACCATTGAGGATGATTTTCGGCGGCAGCAGCGAACCGCCCTGCTTGGCCGCCCGCATCGCGTTGCCATAGGCCAGATAGGCCGCATTCGATTTCGGCGCCGTCGCGACATAGATCACCGCCTGCGCGATGGCGAGTTCCCCTTCCGGACTGCCGAGGAAATCATAGGCGTCCTTGGCGGCATTGGTGACGACCAGCGCCTGCGGGTCCGCCATGCCGATATCTTCCACGGCCATGCGGACGACGCGCCGCGCGATGTAGAGCGGGTCTTCGCCGGCGTCGAACATGCGCGCGAGATAATAGAGCGCGGCATCGGGGTCGGACCCGCGCACGGCTTTATGCAATGCCGAGATCAGATTGTAGTGCGCATCCTGTCCCTTGTCATATATCGGTGCGCGGCGCTGGACGATCTCCTGCAAGGCGGCAGCGTCGAACACCTCGTTGCTACGCACGGCGCGCCACACTTCTTCAGCGAGCGTGAGCGCGGCGCGTCCGTCGCCGTCAGCGAGGCGCACCAGCACGGCACGCGCTTCCTCATCGAGCGGCAACGGCTTGCCTTCGATCGCCTCGGCGCGTTCGAGCAACGCTGCAACCGCGTCTGCGTCGAGCGCCTTGAAGACGAGGACGCGAGCACGCGACAACAGCGGCGCGTTGAGTTCGAAAGAGGGATTTTCCGTGGTTGCGCCGATCAGCACGATGGTGCCGTCCTCCATGACAGGCAGGAAGCTGTCCTGCTGCGCGCGGTTGAAACGATGAATCTCATCGACGAACAGGAGCGTGCCCTGCCCGGTCTCGCGGCGCATGCGCGCGGCCTCGAACACGCTCTTGAGGTCGTTGACGCCGGAAAAAATCGCCGAAATCTGCTCAAAATGCAGATCGGTTGTCTGCGCCATCAGTCGCGCGACCGTCGTCTTGCCGGTGCCAGGCGGCCCCCAGAAGATGAGCGAGCCGAGCGAGCGCGTCTCGACCATGCGCGTGAGAATGCCGTCAGGGCCAAGCAGATGCTCTTGCCCGACGACGTCCTTCGTCGTCTCCGGGCGCAGCTTGTCGGCCAAAGGCCGTGGGCCGCTTTCCGCAAGACCGGCCGCGGAGAACAAGGTTGGGCCGCTGCGTGGGCGGCGCGGGCTCATCCGGCGAACGTCACGGTGCGCTGCTGGCCCCCGCGATTGATGGTCATGCGCCAGACGCGCGTGCGTTCGCCCGCGAGCCTTTCGAGATCGGCGGTTTTTGCAATAACCTTTCCGTTGACGGCCTCCAGGACATCGCCGACCTGGAAGCCCACCATCTGCGCCGGAGTTCCGTCCGCGATGGCGAGCACGACGACGCCCTTCGTGGCGCCTTCGATGCGCATTTCGTCGGCGAGTGCCGGCGAGAGATTGCCGACCTTGAGGCCGGTGAAAGGCGAACGCCCGGCAATGACCTTCTCATCGCGCGGCACATCTGGCGCTTTTTCCAGCGCGACGGAGATCGTCTGCTCGCGCCCGTCACGAATGATGCCAAGTTTTGCGGCCCCGGAAATCGGCTTGATGGCGAAGCGATAGTCGAAGGTGTTCGGATCGTCGACCTTCTGTCCATCGATGGAGACGATGAGATCGCCAGGCCGCAGACCCGCACGCTCGGCAGGACCGGAGCGGTCGACATTGGTCACCAGCGCACCGGTCGGCCGCGGGAGATTGAGGCCCTCCGCGATTTCCGACGTCACCGCCTGCAACTCCGCGCCGAGCCAGGGCCGTTGCACTGTCTTTCCGCCGCGCTTGGCGCTAGCGACCACGACCTTGACCATGTTCGAGGGGATCGCGAAACCGATGCCCTGCGAACCGCCCGAGCGTGAATAGATCGCCGTATTGAGTCCGACGAGGCGGCCGTGCATGTCGAGCAGCGGACCGCCGGAATTGCCGGGATTGATCGCCGCGTCGGTCTGCAGGAAGAACTGGTAGTTCGAAATTCCGGCCTGGGTCCGCGCGACGGCGGAGATGATGCCATGCGTCACCGTCTGTCCGACGGCAAACGGGTTGCCGATCGCCAGCACCACGTCGCCGACCTGCGCCTCATCGGAATTGGCAAACTCGAGCGCCGGCAGACGCTCCTTGATGCCCTTGAGGCGCAGCACGGCGAGATCTGTGCGGCTGTCCTTGAGCACGATCTCGGCTTCGAACTCGCGCTTGTCGGCAAGCGCGACCTTCACCTCGGTTGCATCCTTGATGACATGAAAGTTTGTGACGACGAGACCGCTCGGATCGACGATGACGCCCGAGCCAAGCGAGCGAGCGATCTGCTCCTGCGGAATGCCTTGGTCGCCGCCGAAGAAGCGACGAAAGAACGGGTCATCAAGCAACGGATTGTGGTTTTGAACGGCATGCGCGGCATAGACATTGACCACCGACGGCACGGCGCGCTTGACCAGCGGCGCGTAGGAATACTGCACCTCGAGCGGCGAAGATGGGACGACGCGGCCATCCTGTGCCGTTGCGGGTTCATACAAGAAGGCAAGGCCGGAGCCGGCCAGCACGAAGGCAAGAGCGAGAAGTCCGAGGCGGACGCCAGTCTGCCGCGTCCAGTAGCGCCTCAAATAGGTGGCTCGAATCATTGCAATAATCCCGTTTCGTCGACCCACGAGATATAGGCGGCCAGCGGCCTGCAATGAAGACCGGGATCGCGTCAAAAGCGCGACAAACCGTGCGACGATGAGGCCTGATCTTTCCACCTTCGGATGATGCCTGAGCGCTCTTTCCGGGCCTTTCAGTCGAGCGGGGGCACTGTGCGCAGCCAGGCGATGATGTCGCGAACGTCGCTTTCGCGCATCTTGGCGTACCATTTGACGGCCATGGGCGGCCGGAAGTGATGGCCGTCCTTGGCGATGCCTTGGGTGATGGCGCGCGCGATTTCGACATCCGACCAGTCACCGATGCCGGCGGTCTTGGAGGACGTGATGTTGGGCGTCACCACCCCATTCTCGGGCGTGGGAGGTCCCTTGACGCCGGGCAGCGCAAAGATGCGGCCACCTCGGCCAAGTCCCTTGCTGAACTGCAGGGTGCCGCGCTCGAATGTTGTATGGCATTCCATGCAATGGCCGATCGTCGCGAGATAGCGGCCGTGCTCGACGGGATTCTTCATATCCGCGTCAGTGTAAGACTTCGCGGCGTCAGGATATGGCTCCTGCGGCGGAATGCTCGCCCTGTAGTCCGGCGTCGGCACCGCGTTGCGCACCGGTGGCACGCTGCGGATGTAGGTCACGATGGCATTGAGATCGAACGGCGTCAGTGCCTTGTAGAAATAAGCAGGCATCACCATCAGGTGCCGGCCATTCTGAGAAACGCCGGTCGTGAGCGCAGTTTTGATCTCGTCAGCGCTCCAGTCGCCGATGCCTGTTTCGCGGTCGGGCGTGATATTGGGGGCGGTCACCTTGAAGGCCGGCGTGTCGAAGGTGAGCCCGCCGGAAAATGACCGATTCATGATCGGCTGTCCCGAAGCATCCTTCGGCGTATGGCAGTTGCCGCAGGCCATGACTGTGTTGACGAGATAATCGCCCCGCGCCAGCAGCGTCTCGGCATGCAAGGGCATGAGCCATGCCAGCACCGAAAATGCTGCAACGGCCGCCTTGATCATATTGCTTCCCATCCAGGCCCCCACCCAGACCAGCAGCCGAATTCAACGTTCGGCGGCACAGTAAGTCATGATGCCGTCAGGAAACGCACCAACTGGTGCGACACGCAACCGGCCCAAGACAGTTCATAATCATTGCATGCGATAATTGACGCTGACAAGCACGGCAGCGCAGCGCTTCAACGAATTCGATTTTCGTAAGATAACGCGATTCGATGGGCATAACTAAAAAGGGCCGGCACAATGCCAGCCCTCGTCCTCATATAATGGAGCGATGAGTAGATCAGTATGCCGCCGCGACTGGACCACCCCAGTTGAACCGATAGTTCAGACCGCCACGGAGGATGAAGCCATCTTCACGCGCCCGAATGAGTAAACCGGTATCGACCGCGTAGGTATCGCGCCCGAGATCGAAGTAAAGCGCTTCCGCCTTGATCGAGATATTCGGCGTCAGCCCCCACTCCAAGCCGCCGCCCGCGGTCCAGCCCGTGTTGAAGTGCGACGAGCCGTTGACCGGCGTTCCACTGGGTGCGACAGCAGTCCCCGCAAGGTTGACGGTCTCGATGCGCTGGTCGCCGAATGCCGCGCCACCTGTCACATAAAACAGTGCGGTGTTGTAAGCCCACCCCAGTCGAGCGCGCGCCGTTCCAAAACTGTCGAGCTTAGACCGGCAGGTGAAGGTCGGATTTGGGCAGGGATTGCTCCCGTCAAGATCCGCCCATGCGTAGTCGCCCTCGACGCCAAAGACGACATTGCCCCGCTGCCAGTTCACGCCCAGCGTACCACCAAGCAAGGTGCCATCGATATTGCGGTGCCCGAATATGCCCCCTGTCGTATAATCTGCGTCCAGGTGGCTCCATATGCCGCCGCCCTGGACACCGATGTAGAGGCCGCTCCAGTTGTAAGCGACCGGAGCCACGGCGGCCGGGGCCTTGGTGTACACCCGCGCGGGCAGATCGGCCGCCTGCGCTGCGGAGGCCAGTAGTGTAACCGCCAGCACAGTAAACAGAGTTTTCTTCATCGGCCCCCCCGACTGTTCGACATAACTTTACATGAGGATATACGAATGCGACTGGAGTGTCTGTTGCAGACAGGTCACATCCCTGGGGAATACCTTCTAATCGACGAAAGTCTGATTTTGCGAAATAAGCCCGTAAATTCAAATGGTAATACAGCCGTACGATGATTTTGGAATGCTGCCGGTGCAGCGCGTCCCATAACGGGCACTCATGGACCATGCTGATGAGTCAAACAAAAAGGGCGGCCGAGCCGCCCTTGATTTGCTTCTTGTTCTGAGGCCGAAAACGCTGCGCTAGGCGGCAGCGTGTTCTTCCGCGTTCTGCTTCGCCTGTACCGGACCGGAGTCCTTGCCCTTGGCGTCGACGTCGCGGTCGACGAACTCGATCACCGCAACCGGCGCGTTATCGCCGAAGCGGAAACCAGCCTTGAGCACGCGAGTGTAGCCACCCTGGCGTTCCTTGTAGCGCGGCCCAAGGACGTCGAAGAGCTTCTTGACGATCACCGCATCACGAACTTCCGAAATCGCCTGACGGCGTGCATGCAGATCGCCGCGCTTGCCGAGCGTCACCAGCTTCTCGACGATCGGACGCAAATCCTTCGCCTTCGGCAGGGTTGTGACGATCTGCTCGTGCTTGATCAAAGCTGCGGCCATGTTCGCAAACATGGCGCGGCGATGCTCAGAGGTTCGATTCAGCTTGCGATGAGCTTTTCCGTGACGCATCGCCCACTCCTTTTAAAATTCCAACGATCCACACGCGGCGCGCGCGGGATCAATAATGATCTTCGAAACGCTTGGCCAGCTCGTCGATGTTTTCAGGCGGCCAGCCCGGCACTTCCATGCCGAGATGCAGCCCCATCTGGGCGAGCACTTCCTTGATCTCGTTGAGCGACTTGCGCCCGAAGTTCGGCGTGCGCAGCATTTCCGCTTCGCTCTTCTGAACGAGGTCGCCGATGTAGACGATGTTGTCGTTCTTGAGACAGTTGGCGGAGCGCACGGAAAGTTCGAGCTCGTCGACCTTCTTGAGGAAAGCCGGGTTGAAGGCGAGGTCGGGAATGACTTCCTGCGTCGTCTCCTTGCGCGGCTCCTCGAAATTCACGAACACGTTGAGCTGATCCTGGAGGATGCGCGCGGCATAGGCGAGCGCATCGTCCGGCGTCAACGCGCCGTTGGTTTCGATCTGCAGCGTGAGCTTGTCGTAGTCGAGAATCTGGCCCTCACGGGTATTCTCGACCTTGTAGGACACCTTGCGCACCGGCGAGAACAGGCTATCGACCGGAATGAGGCCGATCGGCGCATCCTCGGGACGGTTGCGCTCGGCGGCGACGTAGCCTTTGCCGGTCGAGACCGTGAACTCCATGCGGATTTCCGCGCCGTCGTCGAGGTGGCAGATGACCAGTTCAGGATTGAGAACCACCACGTCGCCGACGGTCTGGATGTCGCCGGCCGTCACGATGCCCGGGCCCTGCTTCTTCACCACCATGCGCTTGGGGCCTTCGCCCTGCATCTTGATGGCGATGTCCTTGATGTTGAGGATGATGTCGGTCACATCCTCGCGCACGCCGGTGATCGACGAGAATTCGTGCAACACACCGTCGATATGCACCGACTGGATCGCGGCGCCCTGCAGCGACGACAACAGCACGCGGCGCAGCGCGTTGCCGAGCGTCACACCGAAGCCGCGCTCAAGCGGCTCCGCCACGAGGGTCGCGACGCGCTTGGCGTCCGAACCCGGCGTGACCTGCAGCTTGTTAGGCTTGATCAGTTCCTGCCAATTTCTCTGAATCACGTTTTCACCCGTCATGATGAGCGACTCTGCCTCGAGCTACTCCACTCCGCCCGGTGGGTTCATTCGGCGGCGGCGGGCGCTGGGCACCCGCCGGAATGATATGGCTTCGATCAGACGCGCCGGCGCTTACGCGGACGGCAACCATTGTGCGGGATCGGCGTCACGTCGCGGATCGACGTCACTGTGAAACCCGCAGACTGGAGCGCCCGCAAAGCCGACTCGCGGCCCGAACCCGGACCGGCGACTTCGACTTCAAGCGTGCGCATGCCATGCTCCATGGCCTTCTTCGCCGCGTCCTCGGCCGCGATCTGCGCGGCATAGGGCGTCGACTTGCGCGAGCCTTTGAAGCCCATGGTCCCGGCCGACGACCAGGCAATTGCATTGCCCTGCGCATCGGTGATCGTGATCATGGTGTTGTTGAAACTCGCGTTCACATGCGCCACGCCTGATGCGATGTTTTTTCTTTCGCGGCGGCGGACGCGCGTTGCTTCTTTACCCATTACCGTTCCTTCTTACGATCTCGACGCCGCCGTTATTCCAGCGGCTCAACCTTGTGAAGCGAGGAGCGAACAGTCAGCAGCGAATAGAGTGCTATTCGCTACTCACCACTTGCCATTCGCGTTCTTACTTTTTCTTGCCAGCAATGGCTTTCGCCGGACCCTTGCGAGTGCGGGCGTTGGTGTGCGTGCGCTGGCCGCGAACCGGAAGCCCACGACGATGACGCAGGCCGCGATAGCAACCGAGATCCATCAACCGCTTGATGTTGACCGACGTTTCACGACGCAGGTCGCCTTCGACCATGTAGTCGCGATCGATGATTTCACGGATCTGCAACACTTCCGCATCGGTGAGCTGCGAAACACGGCGCTCCGGCGCAAGGTTTGCCTTCTCCATGATCTCCGAGGCCGACTTTGAGCCGATGCCATGGATGTACTGGAGCGCGACAAGAACGCGCTTGTTCGTCGGAATATTCACGCCGGCAATACGAGCCACAGCTTCACTCCTGATAGGCCGACCGAAGGGCCGTGCCGTCTGATAGACGTCTCCCGCGCAGGGCGACGAGTTGCAACAGGTAACGCGACGCCCGTCCCCTGCTAGCGGGGCCCGGCATCGCCGTACGGTTCTCCGACTTGATACCGTGGTATTAAAGGATTCCAATCCCTTTCGTCAACCACGGCGGCGTCCTGATTTGCGCTTTCTACGGGCTTTCGGCGTGCTTTTCCGGGCCGTTTTGGCAGTTTTCGATCGGCCCTTCCGGGCTGCCTTAACGTCTGGCTTGGACCGTTCCTTGGACCGCCCCTTGGCTGCACCCTTGCGGGCTGTCGGCCGAAGCGCCTTTTGGGCCGATTTCGTCCGATTTCCGGCCCGCGAGGTCTTTTTTGCAGCCGTTTTTGATTTAGCGGCTTTCGGCTTGCCCGATTTGACCTTGGAACTTTTGGTCCTGGAATTCTTGGCTTTGGCGGCGGATTTGGCGCTGGCCGCTTTAACCTTGGCTTTCGAGACCTTGGCTTTCGTGGCTTCGGCCCTTGCAGCTTTGGGATTCGCGGCTTTGGCCTTGCGGGCTTTCGGCTTCGAGACTTGAACCGGAACTGCGACTGTCGCGCGCGGCATCGATGCGTCCAGCACGAAGGCCGGTTCGTCGACGGGCGAGACCATGATCAGGCGGCTCGATTCTCCGTTGTGTTCGGTCGCGTCTTCGACCTCTGCCGCGACCTCATTTTTGCGGACGTTGTCGAGAAGCTCGGCAATGGCCTCCTCGACCTCGCCAATGGTGGCCATGCCGTCCACGCTCTTCAACGCATCACTGTCGCGGTAATAGCGGATCACGGGCGCCGTCTGCTTGCGAAAGGTATCGAGCCGCGAGACCAGCACTTCCGGCGTATCGTCGGGACGGATCGTCTCTCCGCGCATGGTCATTTCCGCCACGCGACGCGAGATGCGATCGACCAAAGCCTCCTCGTTCACCCTGAGTTCAATCACGGCGTCGAGCGGCATTCCCTTTTCAACGAGGATGGCGTCGAGCGCCTCGGCCTGCGCCACGGTGCGCGGAAATCCGTCGAGGATGAATCCGGCGGCGACGTCCGGTTGACTGATGCGGTCGGCGATAATTGCGATAACGACATCGTCGGGCACGAGTTCACCGCGTGCCATGATATCCTTGGCCTTGAGACCAACCGGCGTTTCGGCCTTGACGGCCGCGCGCAACATGTCGCCGGTGGAAAGCTGCTTGATCCCGTGGGATTCGACCAGCCGTTGCGCCTGCGTGCCCTTCCCCGCCCCCGGGGGCCCGAGCAGTATCAGTCTCATCTCCGCCGGCCCCTCAGTTTCGAGCGCTTGATCAAGCCTTCATACTGGTGCGCGAGCAGATAACCTTGCACCTGTGCGACCGTGTCCATCGTCACGCTGACGACGATCAAAAGCGACGTGCCGCCAAAATAGAAGGGCACCGCTGCGTAGGAAATCAAAATTTCCGGAATGAGGCAGACAAGGGCAAGATAGGCCGCCCCGATGACGGTGATGCGCGTGAGCACATAGTCGATGTATTCCGCAGTGCGTTCGCCCGGACGAATGCCGGGAATGAATCCGCCATGCTTCTTCAGGTTGTCGGCCGTCTCCGTCGGATTGAAGACGATCGCCGTGTAGAAGAACGTGAAGAAGACGATCAGGCCGATATAGAGCGTCAGGAACAGCGGACGGCCGTGGCTGAGCTGCGCCGTGATCTCCGTGAGCCATCCCGGCCCGCCGCCGGCATTAAAGCTGACCAGCGTCGTCGGCAGCAACAGCAGCGACGAAGCAAAGATCGGCGGGATGACGCCGGAGGTGTTGAGCTTGAGCGGCAGATGCGAGGACTGCCCCTCGAACATCTGATTGCCGACCTGGCGCTTTGGATACTGGATCAGGAGCCGGCGTTGCGCGCGCTCCATGAACACGATGAAGGCGATAACCGCGACCACCATCACCAACACAACGAGAATGAGGCCGGTGGACAGCGCGCCCTGGCGGCCAAGTTCGAGCATGCCGGCGATCGCCGAAGGCAATTCGGCGACGATGCCGGCCAGAATGATCAGCGAAATGCCGTTGCCGATGCCGCGCGACGTAATCTGCTCACCAAGCCACATCAGGAACATCGTCCCGCCGGTCAGCGTGATGACGGTGGAGATGATGAAAAAGAAACCGGGATTGGCGACCGCGTTGCCGGCGCCTTCAAGACCGATGGCAATGCCGTAAGCCTGGAACGCCGCCAGAATCACGGTGAGATAGCGCGTGTACTGATTGATCAGCTTGCGCCCCTGCTCGCCTTCCTTCTTGAGGGCTTCGAGCGACGGCGAGACCGTCGTCATCAGTTGCAAGATGATCGATGCGGAAATGTACGGCATGATCGTCAGCGCGAAAATCGCCATCCGATGGATGCCACCCCCGGAAAACATGTTGAACATGCCGAGGATGCCGCCCGACTGGGTCTTGAAGATCTGCTCCCAGGCTGACGGATCGATGCCAGGTAGCGGGATATAGGTCCCGAGGCGGTAGACGATTAGCGCGCCGACCGTGAACCAGATGCGCTTCTTGAGCTCGTCGGCCTTGGCGAAGGCCGAGAAGTTCAGGTTGGCTGCCAATTGTTCTGCTGCAGAGACCATGATGACTTCCCCTTGCGCCGCCCCGCCTGTGGCCCGCGATCCTATATGGGGATCAGGCCTGTTCGTCGCTCGGCTGCGGCGCGAGAATTTTTAGGCTACCGCCGGCCTTCTCGATCGCTTCCCTGGCGGACTTCGATGCGCCGTGGACGGCGAGATCGAGCTTGGCCGTCAGTTCGCCGGCGCCGAGCACACGCACGCCATCCTTGGCGCGACGCAGCAGGCCGGCTTTCACCAGCGCCTCGCTATCGATCGTGGCCTTGGCGTCGAGCTTGCCGGCGTCGATCGCGGACTGCAGCTTGCCGACATTGATCTCGTTGAGCTTGAGCGCGAATGGCGAATTCTTGAAGCCGCGCTTCGGCAGACGCCGATGCATCGGCATCTGGCCACCTTCGAAGCCCTTGATGCGCACGCCGGAACGCGCGGTCTGGCCCTTGCCGCCGCGACCACCGGTCTTGCCGCATCCCGAGCCAATGCCGCGGCCAATGCGCACGCGATCTTTCTTGGCACCGGAATTGTCGGCGATTTCGTTGAGTTTCATGGCTCTCTCCTCACTCGCCTTCGACCAGGCGGACGAGATGCTGGACTTTCGCGATCATGCCGCGTGTCTGGGGGGTGTCGGGCACGTCCTTGACGCGGCCGATACGATTGAGGCCGAGGCCGATCAGCGTCGCCCGCTGCGAACCTTCGCGGCGGATCGGGCTTCCGGTCTGCATAACCTTGATGGTCTTTGTCGATTTGCTCATGACTTCAATCCCAAAACGCGCTCAGGCCTATTCACTGACCTGTTCGCCATCGCCTTCGCGGCGGCGGGCCTGCAAGGCGGAAACCTTGATGTTGCGGCGTGCGGCAACCGAACGCGGCGAATCCTGATGCTTGAGTGCATCAAAGGTCGCGCGCACCATGTTGTACGGATTGGACGAGCCGAGAGACTTCGCGACTACGTCCTGCACGCCGAGTGTCTCGAACACAGCGCGCATCGGACCGCCGGCGATGATGCCGGTGCCGGGAGGCGCCGCGCGCAGGATGACCTTGCCTGCGCCGTGACGACCAAACACATCGTGATGCAACGTGCGGCCTTCGCGCAGCGGAACGCGCGTCAACGCACGCTTCGCGGCATCTGTCGCCTTGCGGATCGCTTCCGGAACCTCGCGCGCCTTGCCGTGGCCAAAACCGACCCGGCCCTTTTGATCGCCGACGATGACCAGCGCTGCGAAGCCGAAGCGGCGTCCGCCCTTCACGACCTTCGCCACACGATTGATGTGGACGAGCTTGTCGATGAATTCGCTGTCGCGGTCTTCCCGTTCCCGTTCACGTGCCATAACTTGTTTTCCGTTTCCGGGCAGTCCGCCCGCTCTAGTTTAAGTCTTTAGAATGTCAGACCGGCTTCGCGGGCAGCATCCCCAAGCGCCTTGACGCGACCGTGGTAAAGGTAGCTGCCACGGTCGAAGACCACGGCTTTCACACCCTTCTCGATCGCGCGCTCAGCGATGAGCTTGCCGATGGCCTTGGCGGCGTCGACATTGGCGCCGTTCTTGCCGCCCTCGCGCACCGTCTTTTCCATCGACGAAGCGGACACAAGCGTCGTGCCCTTCAAATCGTCGATGACCTGCGCGTAGATGTGCTTCGACGAACGAAACACAGACAAACGCGCCTTGCCGCCGGCAACCGCCTTGAGCGAGCGACGAACGCGCGCAGTGCGCCGTGTCGTCCTGATTTTCAGCTTAGACATAACGCGCTCCGTTACTTCTTCTTGCCTTCCTTGCGGAAGATGTATTCGCCTTCGTACTTCACGCCCTTGCCCTTGTAGGGCTCCGGCGGACGATAGGCTCGAATTTCCGATGCCACCTGGCCAACCCGCTGACGATCGATGCCCGAGATCATGATCTCGGTCGGCTTCGGCGTCGTGATCGCGATGCCTTCCGGGATCGCATAGACGACATCGTGGCTGTAACCGAGAGCGAGCTGCAGGTTCTTGCCCTGCACCGCCGCACGGTAACCGACGCCGGTGATCTCGAGCTTGCGCTCAAAACCCTTGGTGACGCCGGTGACGAGATTCTGCACCAGCGTGCGCGAGGTGCCCCACATCGAGCGCGAGCGCTTGGTCTCAAAACGCGGGTTCACCGTGACCGCGCCTTTGTCCATCTTCACATCCACGTCGTCATGGATGACGAGCTGCAACGCGCCCTTCGGGCCCTTGAGCTTGACCGTCTGCCCTTCGACGTTCGCGGTGACGCCGGACGGGATCGGGATGGGTTTCTTGCCAATACGAGACATCGTGTTCGTTCCGTTCGCTACGGCCTAAAATACCGTGCAGAGAATTTCGCCGCCGACCTTGGCGTCGCGCGCCGCATGATCGGCCATGACACCCTTCGGCGTGGAGATGATGGCGACGCCGAGACCGTTGTTCACGCGCGGCAGATTGCGCACCGACACGTAGACGCGACGGCCGGGCTTCGACACGCGGGAAATCTCGCGGATCACCGGCTCGCCTTCGGAGTATTTCAGCTCGATCTCGAGTTCGGCGCGGCCGCTGTCATGCTCGACCGACGCGTAGCCACGAATGTAGCCTTCGGTCTTGAGCACTTCGAGCACGCTTGCGCGCAGCTTCGAGGATGGTGACGACACCTTGTTGCGATTTCGCATCTGCGCATTGCGGATGCGGGTGATCATGTCGCCGATCGGATCATTGACTGCCATGTTCCGATTCCCTTACCAGCTCGACTTCACGAGACCGGGAATGAGGCCCTTGTTGCCCATTTCCCGGAGCGCGATACGCGAGAGCTTCTGCTTGCGGTAATAGGCCTTCGGGCGGCCTGTCATCTCGCAGCGATTGTGGATGCGCGTGGCGGAAGAATTGCGCGGCAACTCGGCAAGCTTCAGCGTCGCGGCAAAGCGGTCCTCGATGGGCGTCTTCTTGTCCATCGCAATCGCCTTGAGCGCCGCACGCTTCTCCGCGTACTGCTTCACCAGGCGTTCGCGCCGGTGGTTCTTCTCAACTGAGCTCTTCTTCGCCATCAGGGTCTCCTAGTTTCCGCGTTTGAGACTGCGCCTTCGCATCTCACTGCCGGAATGGGAAATTGAATGCCTTCAACAGCGCGCGCGCTTCTTCATCGTTGCGCGCCGTCGTGCACACTGTGATGTCCATCCCCAAGACGTCGGTTGCCTTGTCGTAATCGATCTCGGGGAAAATGATGTGTTCCTTGATGCCCATGTTGTAGTTGCCACGGCCATCGAAGCTTTTCGGGTTGAGCCCGCGGAAGTCGCGAACGCGCGGCAGCGCGATGTTCACGAGCCGGTCGAGGAATTCGTACATCCGCGTCTTGCGCAGCGTGACCTTGCAGCCGATGGCCTGGCCGTCGCGCACCTTGAAGGTCGCAATCGACTTGCGCGCCTTGGTGATGATGGCCTTCTGCCCGGCGATCATACCAAGATCGGCGGCAGCCGAATCCACCTTCTTGCGGTCGTTGACGCCTTCGCCGACGCCCATGTTCAGAACGATCTTGGTGATCGTCGGCACCTGCATCGGATTCTTGTAGCCGAACTCTTCCACGAGCTTGGCGCGGATCTTTTCGGCATATTCCGTCTTCAGACGCGGCGTCACGCGCTCTTCCGGCTCACGCTGCACCTTACCCTTGGCGCCAGCGTCGGCCTTCTTCGCGGACTGCTTCTCGGCCTTGGCGGCAGCCTTGGCTTCCACCTTGGGGTCCTGCTTGGTGCTCTTGGGAGCAGCAGCAGTCTTCTTGGCGTCGGCCTTTTTCTTGTCAGCCATCGATCTCGACTCCCGAACGCTTCGCGACCCGAACCTTGCGACGATCTTCGCCAGTGCCGACGAACTTGAAACCGATGCGGCTCGGCTTGTTGTCCTTCGGATCGGCGAGAGCAAGGTTGGACAGGTGGATCGTCCCTTCCTTGGAAATAATTCCGCCTTCCTGGCCGGCGGACTGCTTCTGGTGGCGCTTGACCATGTTGACGCCGCGCACGAGCGCGCGTCCCGCGGCCGGGCGCACTTCGATCACCTCGCCCGTGCGACCTTTGTCGCGGCCGGTGAGAACGATGACCTTGTCGCCTTTGCGAATTTTCGCTGCCATCACAGCACCTCCGGCGCGAGCGAAATGATCTTCATGTGGTTCTTGGCGCGCAACTCGCGCGGAACCGGTCCGAAGATACGCGTGCCGATCGGCTCCGCCTGGGCGTTGATCAGCACGGCCGCATTGCGGTCGAAACGGATCACCGAACCGTCGGCGCGCTTGATGTCCTTGGAAATGCGGACAACAACGGCCTTCATGACGTCGCCCTTCTTCACGCGACCGCGTGGAATGGCTTCCTTCACCGACACCACGATGACATCGCCGATCGTCGCGTATTTACGCTTCGAACCGCCGAGCACCTTGATGCACATGACGCGACGCGCGCCGGAATTGTCCGCCACGTCGAGGTTGGTCTGCATCTGAATCATGATGCACCTCGTCCTCTCTTGTTGATGCGCATGGCGCCTATTGGACTCTCTGCTTCTTCTCGCCCCGGACCACGGTCCAGCGCTTCAATTTCGAAATCGGGCTATGCTCCTCGATCCACACCATGTCGCCGATCCCATACTCGTTGGTCTCGTCGTGGGCATGGTATTTCTTGGAGCGGCGGACCGTCTTTTTGAAAAGCGGATGCGTGAAGCGGCGATCAACGCGCACCACGACCGTCTTTTCCTGCTTGTCGCTCACGACGACGCCCTGCAGCATACGCTTCGGCATCCCGGTCCCCTTACTTCGAGGTCTTGGCGGCGCGCTTGGCAGCCGTCTTGGGTTTACGCGTGGTCTTGGCGGCTTTCGCCTTCCGGACCGGTTTGGCCGCCCGCGCAGTGACCGGCTCGGTGCCGGTGTGCTTCTGGATGGCAATCGTCTTCATGCGCGCGATATCGCGACGCACCTCGCGGACGCGCGAGGTATTCTCGAGCTGACCAGTCGCCCGCTGAAAGCGCAGGTTGAACTGCTCCTTCTTCAGCTTGAGCACTTCGTCATCGATCTGGTCGGTCGACAGCGCGCGAACGTCGGACGCTTTCATCGGACAAATTCCCTATTCAACAATGCGCTCGATAAAGCGCGTCTTGATCGGCAGTTTTGCGGCGGCGAGAGCCAGCGCTTCCTTGGCGAGCGGCAACGGAACACCGTCGATCTCGAACATGATTCGACCGGGCTTGACGCGGCACACCCAGTATTCCGGCGCACCCTTGCCTTTGCCCATGCGGACTTCGATCGGCTTCTTCGACACCGGCACATCCGGGAAAATCCGGATCCACACGCGGCCCATGCGCTTCATGTGGCGCGTGAGCGCACGGCGCGCGGCCTCGATCTGGCGCGCAGTGACGCGCTCCGGCTCGAGTGCCTTGAGACCGTATTGACCAAAATTGAGATTGGTCCCGGCCTTGGCCGTGCCGTGGATGCGGCCCTTATGCGCCTTGCGAAATTTTGTGCGCGCCGGTTGCAGCATGGCTGACGCCTCGTCCTTCTAAAGTGTGTGGTCAGGAATTCTGATCGCGGCGCGACGGGCGGCCGGATTCGCTTTCCTGCATTTTCTTGTCCTGCGCCATCGGGTCGTGCTCAAGGATTTCGCCCTTGAAGATCCAGACCTTGACGCCGCAGGTGCCGTACGTGGTGAACCCGGTGGCAACGCCGTAATCGATATCGGCGCGAAGCGTATGCAGCGGCACGCGGCCTTCGCGATACCATTCCATGCGTGCGATTTCCGCGCCGCCGAGACGGCCCGAACAATTGATGCGGATGCCGCCGGCGCCGAGACGCATGGCCGACTGCACCGCGCGCTTCATCGCACGACGGAAGGCGACGCGGCGCTCAAGCTGCTGCGCGATCGATTCCGCCACGAGTTGTGCATCGAGTTCCGGCTTGCGGATTTCGACGATGTTGAGCGCGACGTCGGACTTCGTAAGCCGCGCAACGTCCTTGCGCAGCTTCTCGATGTCGGCGCCCTTCTTGCCGATGACCACGCCAGGGCGCGCCGACAAAATCGTGACGCGGCACTTCTTATGCGGACGCTCGATCAGGATTTTCGATACGGCCGCCTGCTTGAGCTGCTTCATCAGCTGCTTGCGGATGGCCATGTCTTCCTGCAGCAGATCGCCGTACTCGTTCTTGCCGGCGTACCAGCGCGAATCCCAAGTCCGGTTGATCCCGAGCCGCAGCCCGACGGGGTTGATCTTCTGACCCATATGGTCCCTCTTCTGCCTCTCTGCCCGAGGCGTCAGCTCGCCGCTTCGACCTGACGAACAACAATCGTCAGATGCGAGAACGGCTTCATGATTGATCCGGAACGGCCTCGGCCACGAGCGTGGAAGCGCTTCATGACCAAAGCCTTGCCGACATGAGCCTCGGCAACGACGAGATCGTCGACGTCGAGGTCGTGATTGTTCTCCGCGTTCGCGATCGCGGATTCGAGGCACTTGCGCACGTCTCTTGCGATGCGCTTGCGCGAGAATTCCAGATCGGCAAGCGCACTCGCGACCTTCTTGCCGCGGATGAGACCGGCGACAAGATTGAGCTTCTGCGGCGAAATGCGCAGCATGCGCGAAATCGCCTTGGCTTCGTTGTCAGAGAGCACTCGCTCGCGTGAGGGCTTGCCCATGTTCTACTACTCTCGTCAGAGGCTCAGGCGCGCTTCGCCTTCCGATCGGCCGTATGGCCGTGGAAGGTTCGCGTCGGAGCGAATTCACCAAACTTGTGGCCGACCATCTCTTCGGTGACCATCACCGGGATGTGCTTGTGGCCGTTGTAAACACCGAAGTTCAAACCAACGAACTGCGGCAGGATCGTCGAACGACGAGCCCAGATCTTGATCACTTCGTGACGACCCGATGCACGCGAGGTGTCCGCCTTCTTCAGCAGATAACCGTCGACGAACGGGCCCTTCCAAACTGAACGCGCCATGATGCTCGTCCCTTATTTCTTCTTCTTCCGCGCGTGGCGGCTGGAGATGATGAACTTGTTGGTCGCCTTGTTCTTACGGGTCTTCTTCCCCTTGGTCGGGAAACCCCAAGGTGTGACGGGGTGACGACCGCCGGAGGTGCGGCCTTCGCCGCCGCCATGCGGATGGTCGATCGGGTTCATGGTCACGCCGCGATTGTGCGGGCGACGACCGAGCCAGCGCGTGCGCCCGGCTTTGCCGATCGAAGTATTCATCTGGTCCGGGTTCGACACCGCACCGACCGTGACCATGCAGCGGCCATGGACGAGACGCTGTTCGCCGGAGTTAAGACGCAGGATGACGTAATCCTGGTCGCGACCGACGATCTGCGCGTAGGTGCCAGCCGAACGGGCGATCTGGCCGCCCTTGCCCGGCTTCAATTCGATATTGTGGACGATCGTTCCGATCGGCGCATTGCCGCTCGGCATCGCGTTGCCTGGCTTCACGTCAACGGATTCACCAGAGACGATCGAATCACCGACCGCCAGACGCTGCGGCGCAAGGATATAGGCCAATTCGCCGTCCGTGTACTTCACGAGTGCGATAAAAGCGGTGCGGTTCGGATCATATTCCAGCCGTTCCACGGTCGCCGGCATATCGGCTTTGCGGCGCTTGAAATCGATGACGCGATAAGCCTGCTTGTGACCGCCGCCGCGGAAACGCACGGTGATGCGACCGGTGTTGTTGCGGCCGCCATTCGAGGACTTGCCTTCGGTCAGGGTTTTGACCGGCTTGCCCTTGTAGAGCGCCGAACGGTCGATCAGCACGAGTTGACGCTGGCTGGGCGTGACCGGGTTGAATTTTTTGAGTGCCATGGCGCGTTGTCCTTAGAGGCCAGTCGTCACATCGATGCGCTGGCCTTCAGCCAACGTCACGATGGCGCGCTTGCTGTCGGTCTGAACACCGGTCGAGCCGCGAACAGTCTTGATCTTGCCCTTGCGGATCAGCGTGTTCACCGCCGTGACCTTGACGTCAAACAGCTTCTCGACAGCGTCCTTGATCTGCGGCTTCGTCGCCGTGCGCGCCACCTTGAACACCACTTTGTTGTGCTCCGAAAGGATCGTGCCCTTTTCGGTGATCACCGGTGAGAGAATAACGTCGTAATGACGGGGATCTTGTGTGCTCATTTGAATCGCGCCTCCAACGCATCGAGGGCGGCCTTTGTCAGCACCAGCGTCTTGCGGCGCAGGATGTCATACACATTGATGCCCTGCACCGGCAGGATATCGATGTTCGGAATGTTGCGCGCGGCGTTCGTGAAGCCGACTTCAACCTCCGCCCCGTCGATGATCAACGCATTCTCAAGGCCGAGCTTGCCGAACTGCAGGCGCAGTGCCTTGGTCTTGGCGTCCTTCACTGAAGCCTTGTCGAGGACGATGATGCCACCGTCCTTCGCCTTGGCCGACAGCGCATGGCGCAGGGCCAGCGCGCGGACTTTCTTCGGCATCTCGATCGCATGATCGCGCGGATGCGGACCGAACGAACGACCACCGCCGCGGAACAGGTTGGCGCGCTGCGAGCCGTGACGGGCACCGCCGCCGCCCTTCTGATTGCCGAGCTTGTGGCCGGTGCGGTTGATGTCGGCGCGGTTCTTCACCGCGTGTGTGCCGGCGCGACGTTTGGCAAGTTGCCAGATGACGCAGCGCTGGATGAGATCGGTGCGCGGCTCGAGGCCAAAAATAGCCTCCGGCAACGTGACCGAACCCGACTCTTTACCGTCGAGAGACGTGATCTTGATATCCATCACGCGCCCTCCTGCGCTTCGGCAGCTTCAGCTGCTGTCGGGGCCTCATTCGCAGGTGCCTTCTCATCGCCGGCGCCACGGAACTTGCCCGGCTTCGGCGCATCCTTCGGCAATGCTTTCTTCACGGCGTCACGCACCGTGATCCAGCCGCCCTTGGCGCCAGGAACGGCGCCTTCGACGAGGATCAGCCCGCGCTCGACATCGGTCTGCACGACACGCAGATTGAGCGTGGTGACCCGATCGACGCCCATATGGCCGGCCATCTTCTTGTTCTTGAACGTCTTGCCCGGGTCCTGACGACCGCCGGTCGAACCATGCGAACGGTGCGAGATCGACACGCCGTGCGTCGCGCGCAGGCCGCCGAAGTTCCAGCGCTTCATCGGGCCGGCAAAGCCCTTACCGACCGAGGTGCCCGTCACGTCGACGAACTGGCCCGCCACGAAATGATCGGCGGTGATCTCGGCCCCAATGGGGATGAGGGCATCGTCGCTAACGCGGAACTCCGCAAGCTTGCGCTTGGGCTCAACCTTGGCGACTGCGAAATTGCCGCGGTCGGCCTTGGTGAGGTTCTTCGCTTTGCGCGTGCCCGAACCGAGCTGCAAGGCGACGTAACCGTTCTTGTCCATCGTGCGATGGCCGAGGACCTGGCATTGCGCCAGCCGCAGCACCGTCACGGGCACATGATCGCCGGCCTCAGTAAAGACCCGCGTCATTCCCACTTTCTGTGCGATCACTCCGGAACGCATCGGCGTTATTCCTTACCTCTTGGGCGCTCGGCTCAGAGCTTGATCTCGACATCGACACCGGCAGCCAGGTCGAGCTTCATCAGCGCATCGACAGTCTGCGGGGTCGGATCGACGATATCGAGAAGACGCTTATGCGTGCGCATCTCGAACTGTTCGCGGCTTTTCTTGTCGACATGCGGCGAGCGGTTCACGGTGAACTTCTCGATGCGCGTCGGCAGCGGAATCGGTCCACGGACTTGCGCACCCGTGCGCTTGGCCGTGTTGACGATCTCACGCGTCGACGCATCAAGAATGCGATGATCGAACGCTTTGAGCCGGATCCGGATATTCTGGCCGTTCATCTTGTTTCTCTACTGGTGAGTGGCGAATGGCGAGTTGCGAATAGACTCTATTCGCTATTCGCCACTCCCAATTCGCTTCCTACTCGATGATGCTGGCGACGACGCCGGCACCGACGGTACGACCGCCTTCGCGGATGGCGAAACGCAGCTTCTCTTCCATCGCAATCGGCACGATCAGATGCACTTCCATGGCGATGTTATCGCCCGGCATCACCATCTCTGTGCCTTCCGGCAGATGCACCACGCCGGTCACGTCCGTCGTGCGGAAGTAGAACTGCGGGCGGTAGTTGGTGAAGAACGGGGTATGACGACCGCCTTCTTCCTTGGTGAGGATGTATGCCTCAGCCTTGAACTTCGTGTGCGGCTTGACCGAGCCGGGCTTGCACAGAACCTGACCGCGCTCGACGTCCTCGCGCTTGGTGCCGCGCAGCAGCGCGCCGATGTTGTCGCCGGCCTGGCCCTGATCGAGCAGCTTGCGGAACATCTCGACGCCGGTGACGGTCGTCTTCGTGGTCGGACGAATGCCGACGATCTCGACTTCCTCACCGACCTTGACCACGCCGCGCTCGACGCGACCCGTGCACACCGTGCCGCGGCCCGAAATCGAGAACACGTCTTCAACCGGCATCAGGAACGGCTGGTCGATCGGACGCTCCGGCTGCGGAATATACTCGTCGACAGCCTTCATCAGTTCGAGGATGGCGTCGTGACCGAGCTTGGGCTCCTTGCCTTCGAGCGCCATCAGGGCCGAACCCTTGATGATCGGGATCTTGTCGCCAGGGAAGTTGTACTTCGAGAGCAGCTCACGCACTTCGAGTTCGACGAGTTCGAGCAGCTCCGGATCGTCGACCATGTCGACCTTGTTCATGAACACGACGAGCGCCGGCACGCCGACCTGACGAGCGAGCAGGATGTGCTCACGGGTCTGCGGCATTGGGCCGTCCGCGGCGGAGACGACGAGGATCGCACCGTCCATCTGCGCGGCGCCGGTGATCATGTTCTTCACATAGTCGGCGTGCCCGGGGCAGTCGACATGCGCGTAGTGGCGGTTCTTGGTCTCGTATTCGACGTGAGCGGTCGAGATCGTGATACCGCGCGCCTTCTCTTCCGGCGCCTTGTCGATCTGGTCGTAGGCTGTGAACGTTGCACCGCCCGTTTCCGCCAGGACCTTGGTAATCGCAGCCGTCAGCGACGTCTTGCCATGGTCGACGTGACCAATGGTGCCGATGTTGCAATGAGGCTTATTACGTTCGAATTTTTCTTTAGCCATGGAACTCTCCAGGTCTCTCCAGCGGTTTAAATCGCGTCGTGATGGTGCTGCGGATCAGGCGTATTTGGCCTGAACCTCTTGGGCCACATTCTGCGGAACTTGCTCGTAGTGGTCGAACTGCATGGTGAAGGTGGCACGGCCCTGCGACATTGATCGCAGGGTATTGACGTAACCGAACATGTTGGCGAGCGGCACCATCGCGTTGATGACGTTCGCATTGCCGCGCATGTCCTGGCCCTGAATCTGGCCGCGGCGGGAATTGAGATCGCCGATCACGGAGCCGGTGTAGTCTTCCGGCGTCACGCACTCGACCTTCATGATCGGCTCGAGCAGCACCGAACCACCCTTCTGCAGAGCTTCGCGAAGCGCGGCACGGGCCGCGATTTCGAAGGCCAGCGCCGAAGAGTCGACTTCGTGGTAGGCGCCATCGACGAGCTGCACTTTCATGTCGACGACCGGAAAGCCCGCGAGCACACCGGCGCCAAGCACCGACTCCAGACCTTTTTCGACGCCCGGGAAGTATTCCTTCGGCACGGAGCCGCCGACGATCTTCGAGTCGAACGAGAATCCGCTACCCGGTTCCTGCGGCTCGACGATGATCTTGATGCGCGCGAACTGGCCGGTGCCGCCCGACTGCTTCTTGTGCGTGTAATCGACAGTGACAGCCTTCGTGATCTTTTCGCGATAGGCCACCTGAGGAGCGCCGATATTGGCGTCGACCTTGTACGTACGCCGCAGGATGTCGACCTTGATGTCAAGATGCAGTTCGCCCATTCCCTTGAGAATGGTCTGGCCGCTTTCCTGATCGGTCGAGACGCGGAACGACGGATCTTCCGCCGCGAGCTTCGCCAAGGCGACGCCAAGCTTTTCCTGATCGGCCTTCGACTTCGGCTCGATGGCGATTTCGATGACCGGATCCGGGAATTCCATCTTCTCGAGGATGACCGGATTCTTCGGATCGCACATCGTGTCGCCAGTGCGCGCTTCCTTGAGGCCCGCGAGCGCGACGATGTCGCCAGCATAGGCCTCTTTGATGTCTTCGCGGTTGTTCGCATGCATCAACAGCATGCGGCCGACGCGCTCTTTACGCTCGCGCGTGGAATTGATGAGGCCCATGCCGCTCTGCAGAATGCCCGAATAGATGCGGCAGAAGGTGATGGTACCGACGAACGGATCGTCCATGATCTTGAACGCCAGCAGCGAGACCGGCTCGCTGTCGTCGGCATGACGCAGGATTTCGTTGCCCTTTTCGTCGACGCCCTTGATCGCCGGCACGTCGATGGGCGACGGCAGATAGTCAACGACGGCGTCGAGCAGCGGCTGCACGCCCTTGTTCTTGAACGCCGAGCCGCACAGCACCGGATAGAAAGCACCGGTCAGCACGGCCTTGCGGATAAGACGCTTGATCGTGGCTTCGTCCGGCTCCTTGCCGTCGAGCCAGGCGGCCATGACATCGTCATCGAGATCGACGGCGGCTTCGACCATCTTCTCGCGATATTCCTTGGCCTGGTCGAGCATATCGGCCGGAATGTCTTCGTCGTGATAATTGGCGCCGAGCGCCTCGTCTTCCCAGACGACAGCCTTCATGCGCACGAGATCGATGAGGCCCTTGAAGTTATTCTCCGAGCCGATCGGAAGCTGGATCGCGACCGGCTTGGCGCCGAGACGATCGACAATGTCCTTCAGGCATTTGAAGAAGTCGGCGCCGATCTTGTCCATCTTGTTGGCGAAGACGATGCGCGGAACGTGATACTTGTCGCCCTGACGCCAGACCGTCTCGGTCTGCGGCTCGACGCCCTGATTGCTGTCGAGAACGCATACGGCGCCGTCAAGCACGCGCAGCGAACGCTCCACCTCGATGGTGAAGTCCACATGCCCGGGCGTGTCGATGATGTTGAGGCGCTTCTCTTTCCAGAACGCGGTCGTCGCGGCCGACGTAATGGTGATGCCGCGCTCCTGCTCCTGCTCCATCCAATCCATCGTCGCGGCGCCTTCATGCACCTCGCCGATTTTGTGGCTCTTGCCGGTGTAATAGAGAATCCGCTCGGTCGTCGTGGTCTTACCGGCGTCGATATGCGCCATGATACCGAAATTGCGGTAATCCTCGATGGCATGAATGCGGGGCATGGGGCTGTCCTATCTGTCCTGTGCTTTTCTCGATTACCAGCGGTAGTGCGAGAAGGCACGGTTCGCTTCAGCCATGCGGTGCGTGTCCTCACGCTTCTTCACCGCATTCCCCCTGCTATTCGACGCATCGAGCAACTCAGCCGAGAGCCGCTCCGTCATCGTCTTTTCGTTGCGGTCGCGCGCCGCGGTAATGATCCAGCGAATGCCCAGCGCCTGACGGCGGGTGGTCCGCACTTCGACCGGCACCTGGTAGGTGGCGCCGCCGACGCGACGGGAGCGCACTTCGATGGTCGGCATGACGTTATCGAGCGCCTGCTCGAACACACCGACCGGGTTCTGTTTGGTCTTGGCTTCGATGATATCGAAGGCGCCATAGACGATGTTTTCGGCGACCGACTTCTTGCCGTCGTACATGATCGAATTCATGAACTTCGACACGACGAGATTCCCGAACTTCGGATCGGGATTGATTTCGCGTTTCTCGGCACTGTGGCGGCGGGACATCGGATGGCTCTCTGATTATTTCGGACGCTTCGCGCCGTACTTCGAACGGCGCTGCTTACGGTTCTTGACGCCCTGTGTGTCGAGGACGCCGCGCAGGATGTGGTAGCGCACGCCGGGAAGGTCCTTCACGCGACCACCGCGGATCATGACCACCGAGTGCTCCTGAAGATTGTGACCCTCGCCCGGGATATAGCCGATGACCTCGAAGCCGTTGGTCAGGCGCACCTTGGCGACCTTACGCAGCGCAGAGTTCGGCTTCTTCGGTGTCGTCGTGTAGACGCGCGTGCAGACGCCGCGCTTCTGCGGAGACGCCTTGAGCGCCGGAACCTTGTTGCGAGCCTTCACCGGCTTGCGCGGGCTGGCAATCAACTGGTTGATGGTCGGCATACGATCGCCTTCGTCCTATTCAGGCTTGCGCCTATAACAACGGAACGCGGCAGGCAGCCTGCCGCGCAAAACGAAATCACGCCGACCGCTTGCGCGGGTGGCGCTTCCGAACGCAGAGGATCCGGCAAAGCGTGCCGGCTCATGCACCAGAAACTGACAGTCGCTGTCAGCGGCAGCGTTTGAGCGTCTTGGGTCGAGGCTTATGCAACCGGTTGGCCAAGTGAGAAATCAAACGCTCTCAACTACTTGGCTGGAAAACCGGGTACGCCGTTCCGACTGGTGAAGCTCACCGCCTGCCGTAAAGTCGCCGGGTTGTACTGCGCGACCAGCGCTGCGTCAACCCGATGCACGCGTAAAACATCTGTTTTTCAGGCTTTGCCAGAGGGTTGCGTCATAGAACCGAAGTCCGTGACGACGCCTCCTCCAGCTTGACCCCGTTGTCGGCCATTGGCCGAGCAGAATGCGAAAAGCGCCGTAAACACGGCACTTTCACCATACACCGGCGTCGTCAGCAGCCACGCCTGCGCCGATCATAGATGGGGCTTCGGCTCCGGATTTGCAATCAAGCGAGAACGCACCGCCATCTGGCGCAAGACGGCAAGCCGTGGACAGCGCCGAATCTTTCGGCTGCCCTGCTCGCATTCGAATCGGCCGTATCGCGCACGACGGTCGCGAACGATTCCTTTCCGATCCTTTCTCAATAAAAAAGGGCCGCCCGCAGGCGGCCCTTTGATTGATGCAAGACGCAAGCGTCGCGTGGCTACTCCGCCGCCGGCAAGGCCGGTGCTTCGGCTGCGATCGCCGCCGCCTGCTTGGCCGCAGCCTCCTTCTCACGCTCGGCGAGAATGAGGGCGTCACGCTTGATCGCGACCTCGCGCAGACGGTTCATCATGGCGCCGGTGCCGGCCGGGATGAGACGGCCGACAATGACGTTCTCCTTGAGCCCGTCGAGCGTATCCGCCTTGCCCTGGACCGACGCTTCTGTGAGGACACGGGTGGTCTCCTGGAACGACGCCGCCGAGATGAAGGAGCGGGTCTGCAGCGAGGCCTTGGTGATGCCGAGCAGGACCGGATGGCCGACAGCCGGCTTCTTGCCCTCCTCGATCGCCTTGGCGTTGACGACGTCGAACTCGACCTTGTCGATCTGCTCCGCAAGGATCAGATCGGTCTCGCCGATGTCATCGACCTCGATCTTCTGCAGCATCTGCCTGACAATCACTTCGATGTGCTTGTCGTTGATCAACACGCCCTGCAGCCGATAGACGTCCTGGATCTCGTTGACGAGATAGGCGGCGAGTTCCTCGACGCCCTTGATGGCCAGGATGTCGTGCGGCGCCGGATTGCCGTCGACGATGTACTCGCCCTTCTCGATGACGTCGCCATCCTGCAGATGGATGTGCTTGCCCTTCGGGATCAGGTACTCGTGCGTCTCCTCGTCCTTGTCCGCAGGCTCGATCGAGATTCGACGCTTGTTCTTGTAGTCGCGGCCGAAGCGCACGATGCCGGAGATTTCCGCGATCACGGCGGATTCCTTCGGACGACGTGCCTCGAACAACTCGGCAACACGCGGCAAACCGCCGGTGATGTCGCGCGTCTTGGCGCTCTCGGTGGGGATACGCGCGATGACGTCGCCGCCCTTCACATGCGTCCCCGGATCGACCGAGATGATGGCGTCCACCGCGAGCGCGTAACGGGCATCGCCGCCGCGCGCGAGCTTGAGCACCTTGCCGTCCTTGCCGTTGATGACCATCGACGGACGCAGATCGGCGCCACGGCCCGAGGTGCGCCAATCAATGACGACACGCTTGGTTATGCCGGTGGTTTCGTCCTGCGTTTCCGCGAGCGACTGGCCTTCGACCAGGTCCTCGAACCCGATCGTACCCTCGACCTCGGTGAGCATCGGCCGCGTGTAGGGATCCCACTCGACCAAACGCTGGCCGCGGGTGACCTTTTCACCGTCATCGACGCGCAGGCGCGCGCCATAGACGAGACGATGCACCGATCGCTCGGTGCCGTCGGGATCGACGACCGCGATCGACACGTTGCGCGCCATGACGATCAACTCGCCATTGGAGTTGCGCGCAATGTTCTTGTTCTTGAGCTTCACCGTGCCTTCGAAGTTCGACTCGATGAAGGACTGCTCGGAGATCTGCGCCGCGCCGCCGATGTGGAACGTGCGCATCGTCAACTGCGTGCCCGGCTCGCCGATCGACTGTGCCGCGATGACGCCAACTGCCTCGCCGTGGTTGACCGGCGTGCCGCGGGCGAGATCGCGCCCGTAACATGCGGCGCATACGCCATTGGTGTTCTCGCAGGTGAGCACCGAGCGGATACGCATCTCCTGCACGCCTGCCTTGGCGATCGCGTCGACATCCCGCTCCTCGAGCAGGGTACCGCGCGGAACGATCACGGCATGCGAGTTCGGATCGACCACGTCATCAGCCGTGGTGCGGCCAAGGATGCGGCTCGCAAGTGAAGCCACGACGGTGCCGGAGTCGATGACAGCACGCACCTTGATGCCGCCTTCGGTTCCGCAATCGTCAGACGTGATGATGCAGTCCTGCGCCACGTCGACGAGACGACGCGTCAGGTAACCGGAGTTCGCGGTCTTCAAGGCCGTATCGGCGAGGCCCTTGCGGGCGCCGTGAGTCGAGTTGAAGTACTCGAGCACGGTGAGACCTTCCTTGAAGTTCGAGATAATCGGGGTCTCGATGATCTCGCCCGAGGGCTTGGCCATTAGGCCGCGCATGCCGGCAAGCTGACGCATCTGCGCCGGCGAACCGCGCGCTCCGGAATGCGCCATCATGTAGATCGAGTTGATCGGCCCTTCGGTCTTGTTCTTGAGCCTCTTGACCGAGGAAATTTCCTTCATCATCTCGTCGGCGATCTGATCGGTCGCCTTCGACCAGGCGTCGACAACCTTATTGTACTTCTCGCCCTGAGTGATGAAGCCGTCGTTGTACTGCTGCTCGAATTCCTTCGCCAGCGTACGGGTCTGATCGACGATCTTCCACTTCGCCTGCGGCACGACCATGTCGTCCTTGCCGAACGAAATGCCGGCCTTGAACGCGTGGTAGAAGCCAAGCGACATGATGCGATCGCAGAAGATCACCGTCTCCTTCTGCCCACAGTGGCGATACACCGTGTCGATCATGTTGGAGATTTCGCGCTTCGTCATCAGCTTGTTGACGATGTCGAACGACATCTTCGGGCTGATCGGAAGCACTTGGCCGAGCGCGACGCGACCGGGTGTCGTGTCGATCCAACGCCGCGAAGGCTTGCCCTCGGCGTCGAGACCGTCCCAGCGATATTTGATCTTCGTGTGAAGGCCGATGATCTTGTTGTGCAGGGCATGGTCGATATCGGCCATGTTGCCGTAGAACTTGCCTTCACCCGGCTCGTTCTCGCGCATGAGCGTGAGATAATAGAGACCGAGCACCATGTCCTGCGACGGCACGATGATCGGCTGGCCGTTCGCTGGATGCAGGATGTTGTTGGTCGACATCATCAGCACGCGCGATTCGAGCTGCGCTTCGAGCGACAGCGGAATGTGCACGGCCATCTGGTCGCCGTCGAAGTCGGCGTTGAACGCCGAGCAGACGAGCGGATGCAGTTGGATCGCCTTGCCCTCGATCAGCACCGGCTCGAAGGCCTGGATGCCGAGACGATGCAGCGTCGGCGCACGGTTCAAGAGCACCGGATGTTCGCGGATGACCTCGTCGAGGATATCCCAAACCTCCGGCTTCTCCTTCTCGACCAGCTTCTTGGCCTGCTTGACGGTCGTCGAGAGACCCTTGGCGTCGAGCCGCGAATAGATGAACGGCTTGAACAGTTCGAGCGCCATCTTCTTTGGCAGGCCGCATTGATGCAGCTTGAGTTCGGGACCGACCACGATCACCGAACGGCCCGAATAGTCGACGCGCTTGCCGAGCAGGTTCTGCCGGAAGCGGCCCTGCTTGCCCTTGAGCATGTCGGCGAGCGACTTCAGCGGACGCTTGTTGGCGCCGGTGATGACGCGGCCGCGGCGGCCGTTGTCGAACAGCGCATCGACCGCCTCCTGAAGCATACGCTTCTCGTTGCGGATGATGATGTCCGGCGCGCGCAGTTCGATCAGCCGCTTCAGACGATTGTTGCGGTTAATGACGCGACGGTAGAGGTCGTTGAGGTCGGACGTGGCGAAGCGGCCACCATCGAGCGGCACCAGCGGCCGCAGATCCGGCGGGATCACCGGGACCACCGTGAGGATCATCCATTCCGGCTTGTTGCCGGAGGTGATGAACGCCTCGATCAGCTTCAGACGCTTGGCCAGCTTCTTCGGCTTTAGTTCCGAAGTCGACTCGGCGATCTCCACGCGCAGGTCGGCGGCGATCTTCTCGAGATCGAGTGCCTTGAGGATTTCGCGGATCGCCTCCGCGCCGATCATGGCGGTGAAGCTGTCGGCACCGTATTCGTCCTGTGCCCGGACGTAATCGTCTTCGGACAGCAGTTGACGGTCCTTGAGCGGGGTGAGGCCCGGCTCAATGACGACGTAGTACTCGAAATAAAGGATGCGCTCGATGTCCTTGAGCGTCATGTCGAGCAGCATGCCGATGCGGCTCGGCAGCGACTTCAAGAACCAGATATGCGCAACCGGAGCCGCAAGCTCGATATGGCCCATGCGCTCGCGCCGGACGCGCGAAAGCGTCACCTCGACCGAACACTTTTCGCAGATGATGCCCTTGTACTTCATCCGCTTGTACTTGCCGCACAAGCATTCGTAGTCCTTGATCGGTCCAAAAATACGCGCGCAGAACAGACCATCCCGCTCCGGCTTGAACGTGCGGTAGTTGATCGTCTCGGGCTTTTTGATTTCGCCGTAGGACCAGGACAGAATCTTTTCCGGGCTCGCGATCGAAATCCGGATCTGGTCGAAGACCTGCGCCGGCACCTGCGGGCTGAAGAGATTCATGACTTCTTGATTCATATTCGTCTCCGCTTGCCGATCTAGTCGGCCGCTGCCTTCCAATCTGTCTTCCGATTGTCACGCCCCGCGAAGGCGGGGCATCCGGCAATGACCGCCACCGCGGTTGCCTGATCGCCCGCCTGCGCGGGCGATGACACCATGGGAGCGGCTGGTGCCGCTCCCCAGAAATTTATTCAGCCGCCTCCGCGGAGCCGTCGCTGCGGTTCTGCTTGGAATTGTACAGATCCACATTGAGGCCGAGCGAACGCATTTCCTTGATGAGCACGTTGAACGATTCCGGAATGCCGGCCTCGAACGTGTCGTCGCCGCGCACGATCGCCTCGTACACCTTGGTACGTCCGGCGACGTCGTCCGATTTCACGGTCAGCATTTCCTGCAGCGTGTAGGCGGCGCCATAGGCTTCGAGCGCCCACACCTCCATTTCGCCGAAACGCTGGCCGCCGAACTGCGCCTTGCCGCCCAGCGGCTGCTGGGTGACGAGCGAGTACGGACCGATCGAACGCGCGTGGATCTTGTCGTCGACGAGATGGTGGAGCTTGAGGATGTAGATATAGCCCACCGTCACCTTACGATCGAACGGCTCGCCGGTGCGTCCATCGAACACGGTCGACTGGCCGGAATGATCGAGACCGGCAAGATCGAGCATATCCTCGATGTCTTTTTCCTTGGCACCGTCGAACACCGGCGTCGCGATCGGCACGCCGCGACGCAGGTTCTCGCCGAGTTCGACGATCCCTTCATCGTTGAGCGTCTTGATCGTCTCGTCGTCGCCATAGACCTTCTTGAGCGTCTCCTTGATGCCCTTCGTGTCGCGCTTGGCATTGGCGTTGTAGGCGTCGACCGCCTGACCGATGCGCTTGCCGAGACCGGCGCAGGCCCAGCCAAGATGCGTCTCAAGGATCTGCCCGACATTCATGCGGCTCGGCACGCCGAGCGGATTGAGCACGACGTCGACCGGCGTGCCGTCCTCGAGGAACGGCATGTCTTCCGCCGGCACGATGCGCGACACGACACCCTTGTTGCCGTGACGGCCGGCCATCTTGTCGCCGGGCTGGATCTTGCGCTTCACCGCGACGAAGACCTTGACCATCTTCATCACGCCGGGCGGCAACTCGTCGCCACGCTGCAGCTTCTCGACCTTGTCGAGGAAGCGCTGCTCGAGCCCCTTCTTCGACTCTTCGTACTGCTTGTGAATGGCTTCGATCTCGACCATCAGCTTGTCGTTCGGCGAGGCGAACTGCCACCACTGGGCGCGCGGATATTCTTCGAGCACCGCGCGGGTGATCTTGGAGTCCTTCTTGAAGCCCTTAGGCCCGGCAACGCCCTGGCGCCCTTCGAGCAACTCGGCCAAACGGCCATAGACGTTGCGATCGAGAATCGCCTGCTCGTCGTCGCGGTCCTTGGCGAGGCGTTCGATCTCCTCGCGTTCGATCGCCAGCGCACGCTCGTCCTTGTCGACGCCGTGACGGTTGAACACGCGGACTTCAACGATCGTACCTTGGACACCCGGCGGCACGCGCAACGAGGTGTCGCGCACGTCGGAGGCCTTTTCGCCAAAGATGGCGCGCAGAAGTTTTTCTTCCGGCGTCATCGGGCTTTCGCCCTTCGGCGTGATCTTGCCGACGAGGATGTCGCCGGCGCGGACCTCGGCGCCGATATAAACGATGCCGGCTTCGTCGAGGTTCTTCAGCGCTTCTTCCGACACGTTCGGAATGTCGCGCGTGATTTCCTCAGGACCGAGCTTGGTGTCGCGAGCCATCACCTCGAACTCTTCGATATGGATCGACGTGAACACGTCGTCCTTCACGATGCGCTCGGAGAGAAGGATCGAGTCTTCGAAGTTGTAGCCATTCCACGGCATGAACGCGACGAGCACGTTGCGGCCGAGCGCCAGTTCGCCGAGATCGGTCGACGGACCGTCGGCAATGATGTCGCCCTTGCGCACCGCATCGCCCACCTTCACCAGCGGACGCTGGTTGATGCAGGTCGACTGGTTGGAGCGCTGGAACTTCATCAGCCGGTAGATATCGACGCCGGGCTTGGTCGGGTCGGTCTCTTCCGTGGCGCGAATGACGATACGGGTTGCGTCCACCTGGTCGATGACGCCGGCGCGGCGCGCCGCGATCGCGGCACCCGAGTCACGCGCCACCACCGACTCCATGCCGGTGCCGACGAACGGCGCATCGGCCCGCACAAGCGGCACGGCCTGACGTTGCATGTTCGAGCCCATCAGCGCGCGGTTGGCGTCGTCGTTCTCAAGGAACGGAATGAGCGCGGCTGCAACCGACACGAGCTGACGCGGCGACACGTCGACGAAGTCCACCTTCTCGCGCGGCAGCATCAGCACGTCACCGGCATGACGGCAGACAACGAGGTCTTCCGTCAGCTTGCCCTTGGCGTCGATCGAAGCGTTGGCTTGAGCGACGGAATAACGCCCCTCTTCCATGGCCGAGAGATAGACCACCTCGTCGGTTACGCGGCCGTCCTTGACCTTGCGATAGGGCGTCTCGATGAAGCCGTATTTGTTCACGCGCGCATAGGTCGCGAGCGAGTTGATGAGACCGATATTCGGACCTTCCGGTGTCTCGATCGGGCAGATGCGGCCGTAATGCGTCGGATGCACGTCGCGCACCTCGAAGCCGGCGCGCTCGCGCGTGAGACCACCCGGGCCGAGCGCCGAGAGACGCCGCTTGTGCGTGATCTCGGAGAGCGGATTGGTCTGGTCCATGAACTGCGAAAGCTGCGAAGAACCGAAGAACTCGCGCACGGCGGCAGCCGCCGGCTTGGCGTTGATCAGATCCTGCGGCATCACCGTGTCGATATCGACCGACGACATGCGCTCCTTGATCGCTCGCTCCATGCGCAGGAGGCCGATGCGGTACTGGTTCTCCATCAGTTCGCCGACCGAACGCACCCGGCGGTTGCCGAGATGGTCGATGTCGTCAATTTCGCCGCGACCGTCGCGCAGGTCCACCAGCGTCTTGATGACGGAGATGATGTCTTCCTTGCGCACGACCCGCACCGTGTCCGGGCAGTCGAGGTCGAGGCGCATGTTCATCTTCACGCGGCCCACGGCCGAAAGGTCGTAGCGCTCGGGATCGAAGAACAGCGACTGGAACATCGCCTGCGCGGTGTCGACGGTCGGCGGCTCGCCGGGACGCATGACGCGATAGATGTCGAACAGGGCATCCTCACGCGTGAGATTCTTGTCGACATTGAGCGTGTTGCGGATGTAGGCGCCGACATTGACATGATCGATGTCGAGAACGGGCAGTTCCTTGTAGCCCTCGTCGTTGAGAGCCTTGAGCGTCTTCTCGGTGATCTCCTCGCCGGCTTCGGCAAAGATTTCGCCCGTCTTCGGGTTGACCAGGTCTTCGGCGATGTAATTGCCGTACAACTCCTCGTCGGTCATGCGCAGGGCCTTGAGGCCCTTTTCGGAAAGCTGGCGCGCCTGACGCACGGTGAGCTTCTTGCCGGCCTCGATCGCCACCTTGCCGGTGTCGGCATCGACGAGATCGTTGATCGCCTTGTAACCCTTGAAGCGATTGGAATCGAACGGCACGCGCCAGCCGTCCTTTTGCCGCTTGTAGACGACCTGCTTGTAGAACGTGTTGAGGATGGTCTCGCCATCCAGACCGAGCGCAAGCAGAAGCGACGACACCGGGATCTTGCGGCGACGGTCGATGCGCGCATGCACGATGTCCTTGGCGTCGAATTCGATGTCGAGCCAGGAGCCGCGATACGGAATGATGCGAGCGGCAAACAGCAGCTTGCCCGAAGAGTGCGTTTTGCCCTTGTCGTGATCGAAGAACACGCCCGGCGAGCGGTGCATCTGCGAGACGATGACGCGCTCGGTGCCGTTGACGATGAAGGTGCCGTTCGACGTCATGAGCGGAATGTCGCCCATGTAGACGTCCTGCTCCTTGATGTCCTTGACCGAGCGTGCGCCGGTCTCCTGATCAATATCGAACACGATCAGGCGCAGCGTCACCTTGAGGGGAGCCGCAAAGGTCATGCCGCGCTGACGGCACTCGTCGACGTCGTATTTCGGAGGGTCGAATTCGTAACGCACGAATTCGAGCATCGAGGAATTCGAAAAATCGGAGATCGGGAAGACGGACTTGAAGACTGTCTGCAGCCCCTCGTCAGGGCGTCCGCCATCCGGCTCCTTCATCAACAGAAACTGGTCATAAGACGCCTTCTGAACCTCGATGAGGTTCGGCATCTCAGCCACTTCCTGGATGGAACCGAAGAATTTGCGGACTCTTTTGCGACCGGTGAACGTCTGCTGCGCCATCGTGGCCTCTCGCTGCGCCGGACCTCTGGGCCCGGGGACCCCGACATCGCGTCAACGCCGCATGGAAGTCTGCGGCCAAGACGATCCGGGAGGGTCAATGCCGGATCGCGAAAAGGAACCGCCAAATCGGAAACACTGGCGGGTAACGAAACAAGGCGCCGCCGCTAGGCGGGTATTCCGGTGATTTCGGGGACAAACCCCGAAATCACCGCTTCTTTACTGGATTACTTCAGCTCGACCTTGGCGCCGGCCTTCTCAAGCTGGGCCTTCACCTTCTCGGCTTCGTCCTTGGTCACGCCTTCCTTGACAGGCTTCGGCGCGCCCTCGACGAGGTCCTTGGCTTCCTTGAGCCCGAGGCCGGTGATCGCACGGACCTCCTTGATGACCTCGATCTTCTTGTCGCCAGCAGCGGCGAGAACGACGGTGAACTCCGTCTGCTCTTCGGCGGCGGCAGCGCCACCGGCGCCCGGAGCGGCGGCAACGGCAACGGCAGCCGCGGCGGAAACGCCCCACTTCTCTTCAAGCATCTTGGCAAGCTCGGCAGCCTCGAGAACGGTGAGGCCCGACAACTCGTCGACGATTTTTGATAGGTCAGCCATATTTAGTGTCCTTTTCGGTTCAAACCAGAGGGGTTGCGAAGAGCCTCACGCCGCTTCGCTCTTGGAGGCATAGGCATGGACCACGCGGGCGACCTTGGCGGCCGGCGCGTTCGCGAGTTGTGCGATCTTGGTCGCCGGCGCCACGAGGAGGCCGACAATCTTTGCGCGCAATTCGTCGAGGGACGGCAGCGAGGCGAGCGCCTTGACGCCGTTGAGGTCCAGTGCGGTCGTGCCCATCGCTCCACCGAGAATGACGAACTGTTCGTTCGTCTTGGCGAAGTCGACGGCGACCTTGGGTGCTGCCACCGGATCGACCGAATAGGCGATCAGGGTCGGCCCCTTGAGAAGGGGACCGATCGAAGCAACATCCGAGCCTTCGAGAGCAATTTTGGCGAGTCGGTTCTTTGCGACTTTCACCGTGGCGCCAGCCTGCTTCATCTGCTTGCGCAGAATCTGCATCTGAGCAACGGTCAAGCCGGAATAGTGAGCTACCACGACGACGTTGGTGGTCTTGAAGACCTCGCCCAGCGTGCCGATGAGCTCTTTTTTTGCCGCTCGATCCATGCAAGCTCTTTCCGGTTGGCGGCGTGCATTCAATGCCTGCCGCCGTTGCACTTGCCGCCCGGCCTTCCGTACCTCTCGGGACGCAAAGACAAGGCGACGGTGGTGGCCCTGCCCCCCGATCCGCACATGGCGTTTCGGGTATCCGAGGTTCGAACCGGTTATGGCGCACGCGAAGGCACGCCAGAATCCGTCTCAACCCGTCTATGCGGGAGATTAAGCCGGGGAATCCCGGCACCCGCAGTCTCGGACAGGACTGTCGTCAGAACGCCCGTTTGACCGGACGCCCGACAGCCGCACGCCTGGCGAAAAAAGTGAAAAGGTTTTCGTCCTTCAGAGAAATCCTTTGAGGATGTCCAGAAGGAAAAAAGTCCCCTATCCGTGATTTTCGAAAAGCGCGCAAAGGCACGCCGATTTTGGGCCGGCACGCCAGGAGCAGACATTTAGGACTTTTGCAACACTTTGCCAAGCCCTGATTTCCACATGATTTTGGCTTGCCCGTTTTGGGGCCGGAACGGCGCTCGTAGTCATTATCAAAGACGCCGGGTCAAAGACGCGGGTATGCCGTCAAAAATGTATTTTTATTTAAAAATACCAGTGGCTTGGCCGGGGTCTCGGAGACAGCCTGTGAACGGCAGGCCCGTCCCGCGGCGCGGCTGGGCGGTTGTGAAAAGCCCGGCATTACAGCCGGGCTCATCATCATTTGGTCGGATCGGTTCCCGACCCGCGACAGCGCGCCGGAAACACGCTTTGAGTCGACGTCCCTCAGGCCGCAGTCGTGCCGGGGGCTAGAACCGTCGCCGGCTCCACCTTCACGCCCGGCCCCATGGTCGAGGAGACCGCGACGCGCTGGATGAAGTGACCCTTGGCGCCCGCCGGTTTCGCCTTGTTCACGGCATCCGCGAAAGCCTTGATGTTCTCGACCAGCTTGTCCTCAGAGAACGAGGCCTTGCCGACGCCAGCCTGAACAATGCCGGCCTTCTCAACGCGGAATTCCACCGAGCCGCCCTTGGCACCGGCGATGGCGCTTTTGACGTCCATGGTCACAGTGCCGACCTTCGGGTTGGGCATCATGCCGCGCGGGCCGAGAACCTTACCGAGACGGCCGACCAGGGGCATCATGTCGGGCGTTGCGATGACGCGGTCGAAATCGATATTGCCGCCATTGACGCGCTCGACCAGATCTTCCGCGCCGACGATGTCGGCGCCCGCAGCCTTGGCTTCTTCCGCCTTGGGGCCGCGCGCGAAAACCGCCACGCGCAGCGAGCGTCCGGTGCCATTCGGCAGCGAGACCACGCCGCGGACCATCTGGTCGGCGTGGCGCGGGTCGACGCCGAGATTCATCGCGATCTCGATGGTCTCATCGAATTTCGCATTGGTGCGCGACTTGAGCAGCTTGACTGCTTCGTCGATGCCATAAAGCTTATTGCGGTCAATGCCTTCGCGGCTTTTGATAACGCGTTTTCCGTGGCTCGCCATGTCCGTTATCCCTTCACCTGCAGGCCCATCGAACGGGCGGATCCCTCGACCATCAGCATCGCGGCTTCGATCGTATTGCAGTTGAGGTCTTTCATCTTCTGCTCGGCGATCTCCTTGACTTGCGCCTTGGTCACGGAGCCGGCGACGTCGCGGCCCGGATTTTTCGACCCGCCCTGGATTTTCGCCGCCTTCTTGAGGAAGTGCGACATCGGAGGCGTCTTCATCTCGAACGTGAAGGAACGGTCCTGATAGACTGTGATCACGACCGGAATCGGCGCGCCCTTTTCCATCTGCTGGGTCTGCGCGTTGAACGCCTTGCAGAATTCCATGATGTTGAGGCCGCGCTGACCGAGCGCCGGCCCGATCGGCGGCGACGGATTGGCAGAGCCGGCTGGCACCTGCAGCTTCAGATAGCCGGTGACTTTCTTGGCCATATCTTTCTCCTGTTAGTGGTGCGGATATCGACGGTTGGCGGCCGCCTCACCTTCCACGGCTTCATCGAAAACGGCGACTGCCGCTTCCCTTTTGGTCATGCCCGAACTCGATCAGGCACCCATCCTTTCGAAGAGATGGATCGCCGGGTCAAGCCCGGCAATGACAAAACCTCAAAGCTTCTCCACCTGCCCGAATTCGAGCTCGACCGGGGTCGCGCGACCAAAAATCGAGACCGCGACCTTGACCCGCGAACGGGCATCGTCGACTTCCTCGACCACCCCGTTGAACGAGGCGAAGGGGCCTTCCGACACCTTCACCTGCTCGCCGATCTCGAATGTGATCGAGGGCTTTGGCCGTTCGATGCCCTCCTGCACCTGATGCAGGATGCGGCCGGCTTCGGCCTCGGAAATCGGCATCGGCTTGTTGTCGGCGCCGAGGAAGCCGGTGACTTTTGGCGTGTTCTTGATGAGGTGGAAGACCTCGTCGGTCAATTCGCACTTCACCAGCACATAGCCCGGGAAGAACTTGCGCTCGGTGTCGATCTTGCGGCCACGGCGGACCTCGACGACCTTTTCCTTGGGCACGAGGATCTCGTCGAACAGATCATCGAGATGGCGCTGCTTGGCCTGCTCGCGCACGGATTCGGCGACCTTATTCTCGAAATTAGAATAGGCGTGAATGATGTACCAGCGTTTCGACATGGGATGTGGCCGTGGTCCGTTTTAGCTGGCTGCGCCAAGGATGAAAGTGACGAGGATGCGGATCACCTGATCCGCGACCAGGAAGAAGACGGACGAGATGGCCACCATTATGAACACCATCAACGTGGTGATCATGGTCTCCTTGCGGCTCGGCCACGTGACCTTGTCGGTCTCCGCGCGCACTTGCTGCATGAATTTAACCGGGCTGACCTTCGCCATCGTCTCTCAACCATGCCTCACCGCTGCCCACCGCAAAGGGATGTGACCGCGAACCGAGGTCCTGTTTTGGGAAAATGCCGCTGCGGATGTCCGTGTCCGGGCCGCCTGCGGGTGCTCCTCACTACGCACAAACGGACGGAAAATCAAGAAGAGCGGCAGCGCCCGGTTTTCGGACACTGCCGCTCGACGTTTCAGGAGGATGGCATCGGGGGGGACGGGCTGGGGGCGG
>Ga0310811_10000421_pt1 | contig 56995 bp, 58 predicted proteins | sample YCmetagenome_FD_207642 | JGI IMG/M metagenome (GOLD analysis project Ga0310811, IMG submission 207642) | Soil microbial communities from experimental microcosm in Duke University, North Carolina, United States - YC | ecosystem: Engineered > Artificial ecosystem > Soil microcosm > Unclassified ... | reverse complement strand
TGGACCCCTACGAGCTGTGCCCGGAAACGGCCTTACAGCGCTGGCTACGCCACGAACCCCCACCCCATCGAGTCCCGGCCGATGCCGAGGGCACAACCGCCAACCCCGAAGATCCAGAACTGAGGCAGATGCGGGCCCAGCTTGCGCTGATCAAAGCGCGCTCGGATCTGCTGCGAGACCCCGGCTGGTTGGACGAGCTCGGCCCCGGCGAGCAGGAGGCCGATCGCCAAGCGGCGGCGCAGATCCGGGCCATGCGCCGCGAGCAGAGCCTGGCCTCCGCGATGTCCGACGGGAAACTGGGCAACCGCGCCCGGCGGGTGGACAACCGACTGGCGCGGATCGAGCTCGCCGACCGCCTGTGGAGCCGCAAAGCCTTCGCCCGCCGCAACAGGCTACTCGATCCGGCCTCCAAGCTGGCCGGGCTGCACCGTACTCATGTCACCAGCTCCGGCGCACTGATCGGGGTCGCCACCGCCGGGGTCGCCTGGACTTCCGCCGGTGTGCACGACGCGATCGTCGGACCAGACGGCACCGCGCTCGCCTACCTGGTGGAGCCGATCTTCTCCATCCCGCTGCTGGTGATCATGGCGATTTCCGCCCACGCCACGCAGTGGAACCAGACTTTCCCGCCCCCGGCCCAACGCGGGCGCGTCTACAGCCTCGAGGTGTTCCTCCTCGTCTCCACCATCGCCATGAACACCGTCAGCGTCCTACCTGGCGTTGGGACCTGGCACAACGTCGCCACCCTGCTCGCCCACCTGGTCCCGCCGATGCTGATCGTCGTCGCGGTTGTGCTCCAGCCACTGATCGCAGGGTTCCTGGCCGCAATCCTCACTTCGACCGGCGTCGAGGGCGACCCCCGCACCGCTCCGCTTCGGCTGACCTCGGAAACCCGGCTCACGCTGCAACTGGTCGCCCAGGTGACCACGGCGATGAGCCGGGGCGAGCTCCCGGAATGGGGCGCGACCGGACTGCCCAGCATCAGCTCCATCCAACGCCACCTCCGCTGCGAGAAACGCCGTGCCCAACTCGTCTGGGATGCCCTCCGCCTGCTCGACGACACCGCCCGTCCCGGCCTCACCCCGGCCACCGCCAGATCCACAGCTGAGGGGCGGTAGCCATGCGCAGCTCCATCGGTTCCGTCGTCAGCCCGGCTGGTGACCGCGACCTCCTCTTGTGCGGGCTGGCCTCCGGCGCCGCCGCGACCGGGATCGGCGCCGTGGCCTGCCTGATGGGCGCCGCCGGGGTCACCAGCTGGCTGGTGGGCGGTGAACTCCTCACGCCGCCTTCAACGGCGTGGCCGGGGATAGCCGGCCGGCTTCTACTCGATCCCGCGCACCCGGCGGCCGCGTTCGGAAGCCCCTGGGAGGAGCTTCTCGTCGGCCACGAAGGCCTTTACTGGGTCGCCGCGACCGCGATCGTCACGGTGTTCACGGCAGCGGTTGCTGGCCTAGTCACCACCTGGTGGCGTGCCTACGGTCCCACCCCGCCCGGTCACGCAAGCCGCTCCCAGATTCGTTCCGAACTGTCCCCCGAGGCAGCTCGCCGATCCGCACGCTGGACCCGGCCATCACTCACCGCAGCCCAGCACAAGGCCGCCCCGCTCACCGACCTGGCCACACCACTTCATCGCGGCCCCACCGGCCGGCTGTGGGTGCCATTCGAGAACCCAACCGGAACCATCGCCCCCACCCAGTCCGGCAAGACCCGCCGCGACCTGGTCCACAAGGCCCTCGACGCACCCGGTGCGCTGCTGTGCTCCACGACGAAGGCCGACCTGATCGAGTTCGCCGGGCTGTCGCGCACCCGACGACCCGACGGCGGCCCGGTCCTGGTCTATGACGCCACCGGCACCGTCGGTTGGCCCGCGCAGCTTCGCTGGTCGCCCATCACCGGCTGCACCGACCCCGCCGTCGCCTACCGCCGCGCCCGCGCCATGGTCGAAGCCTCCGCCGTCACCGTCGAAGCCGGCGGACACGGCGGAGCCGGCAACGACCGAGTCTTCCGCGAACGCGCGACCATGGTCCTCTCCGCCTACCTCCTCACCGCAGCTCTAACCCAACGCACCATGTACGACGTCCTGAAGTGGGCCACCGAGAAACCCCTCACCAACGAAGCCGCCGACCTCCTCGCCGGGTTCTACCCCGCGCTCGCGCTGAACCTCCAAGCCGAAACCGAGATGGTCGCCCGCACCGCCGACGCCGTCTGGATGAGCGTCCGCCGCGTCGTCGAACCCCTCACCAACCCCGCCCTACTCGAACTGTGCATGCCCGACCCGCACGACGCCTTCGACGCCGCCACGTTCATCAAGACCAACGGGTCGCTGTTCCTCATCGCCGGCCAACATCAGGCCGCCCAAGTCGCCCCACTACTCACCGCCCTGGCCGACCACTGGCTCACCACCGCCCAAGACCTCGCCCTGACCTACCCCGCCCGCCGACTCGACCCACCCGCCACCGCGGTCCTCGACGAACTCCCCAACGCCACCCCACTGCCCGAGCTGCCCGACATCGTCTCCGATTCCGCTGGTCGCGGGGTCATCATCCACTGGGCCGCACAGTCCCTCGCACAACTCGAAGACACCTTCAGCCCCACCCGAGCCCGCCAACTCCTGGACAACACCACCACCCTCACCGCCTTCGGCGCACTCAAGGACGCCCGCGCACTGGAATGGCTGTCCACCCTCACCGGCCACCACGACCGCCCGCGCTGGCAACATCACAACGACGCCTTCATGGCCGGCGGCCGCACCTCTGTCGGTACCGAAACCGTGCCCGCAATCCACCCGGAGGCCAGTAACGGGCACGGTCGAAAGGAGACATGGTGAAACGGCCCTACACACCCGGCCAAGCCCTCGCCTGGCTCGACCCCCACCCCGACGGCATACGCCTACACCGGGCCACCGTCATCCACATCGAACCCACACGATGGCCCGACCGATGGTGGATCACCACCGACCGAGGCGACGCCACGGTCGACAACACCGGTCACAGTGGACACGTCATCCCCATCGACACCGACATCGCCAAAGAACTCTGGGAACGCGGCGACGGCTACCTCATCCACCCCTCGTTCGCCGACCACCACCGCACGGTCGAACGAGACGTCCATGACCTCGGACTCGGTACGGACCAGGGTGATGACATTGGCCTCGACTAACCCAGCAGATGAGCTGCTCACCCTTGACGAGCTCTGCGCCCTGCTGAAGATCACCAGGGGAACGGCCTACAAGCAACGCGCCACCGGTACAGGTCCCCCGGGATACCGCATCGGCAGGCACCTGCGCTTCAAGCGCGGTGACGTCCTCGACTGGCTCGAGTCGAAGAAGGACATCGCGTAGCGCCACGCTGCTTCGATCGCTTATCCCCGTCGGGGCGGACCACGGCTCTGGCGTGCATGCCGGTCCCGGGGCTTAAGTCACCCGCTCAGGCGACATGGTTGGGGCCAGCGCGCTCGCCGAGGAGACACCGAGCCGACCGCTGGTCGAACAACTGCCTCTCGAGCGAGACACCGGCTCAAGTTGATCTCGTGCCGCCTACCCAACGGCTGACCGCCCGCGCCGGTCACCTTGGTCCCGCGCTGCGTAAGGGCGGCTCCCGCACGGGCCCGCCTGACGGGTTGCGGTCAGCCCTGACACACGCCAACTGTGGGAGTAAAGTGGGACTTAAAGATCGACAGCGCCGCTCCCGCCCGGGAACCCGCTGGTAGATGCTCCTCCGACTGGACTCGAACCAGTAACCCTGCGATTAACAGTCGCATGCTCTGCCAATTGAGCTACGGAGGATCGCCGTGGTCGGGCGGTCTCGCCGCCGACCCGTGGAACTTTAGCGCACACCCGATTCGACCCCCGCGGATGGGGCGGCATCGGGCGCTCACCGGCCGTCCGCGGCAGGATGGAAGCAGCTGACCTGACCCGATGCACAAGGAGTACACGTGATGATCCCGTTCGTCCTCGGCGCGGCGACAGGCTACGTGCTGGGCGCCCGGGCGGGCCGAGAACGCTATGAGCAGCTCGCACGTGCCTACCGGCGGGTAGCCGACCACCCCGCGACGCAGGGTGCCGCAGGGGTGGCGAAGGCCAAGGTGGTCGACGCGGTGAGCGCGGCCGCGAGTGCGCGGCGTAGCACCTGGTCGGGCGGAAACGGCGACACCGGTCGCTGAAGGGGGCCTCAGCCTCCGGCGATGAGAGGTGTGGGGTTGGTCACGGTAAACGAGCCACCGCGAAGAGTCGGCGAAACGGGAACCAGGTGTGCCCGTCTGGGCCGGGCGGGTAGGCCTCTCGCAGCATCGGGGCCAGCTCGGCCCTGAACTCGCCCCACTCGACGTCGTCGAGGGTGTCGCGGACCGGCCGCAGGGCCGTGCCCGAGATCCACGCCAGGACCGGGTCCGGGCCGGACAGCCGGTGCAGGTACGTGGTCTCCCACACATCGGCCTGGGCCCCGGCTGCTACCAGGGTGTCCGCATAGGAATCCAGGCCGCGGACCATGTTCTCCGCCCTCAGCTCGACCCTCCCGTCCCATCGGGGCGACGCCAGAAGCCCCCGGAGCAGCGCGTGTGACGGTGACGAGTGATTGCCTGGCACCTGCATCCCGAACCATGCCCCGGAGGGCATCTCGCCCAGCCAGCCGGCCAGCAGCTCCAGATGGCCCGGCACCCACTGCAGCACCGCGTTGGTGATCACGACGTCGTCGAGCTCGCCCGGATGCCAGTCGCGGACGTCGGCCTGGCGGGCGGGTATCCCCCGGCCGCGGGCGTCGGCGACCATCTCGGGCGATGAGTCCAGCGCGTCGATCTCCGCGTCGGGCCAGCGGGTGCTCAGCACCTCGGTGAGGTGTCCCGGCCCGCACCCCAGGTCGACGACGCGCCGGGGAGCGCTCGCCCCGATCCGCGCCAGCAGGTCGTGGAACGGGCGCGACCGGTGGTCGTCGAATGCAAGGTACGCACTCGGGTCCCAGGTGACGGTCATGCATTAAACAGTACGCTCGTACTGTTTAATGGTCCAGCTCGATTCCGCCCGGCGCCTCGGCGGCGATGCGCCGGGCGGCGTCGGCATCGGTGCCCGGGTCCGGACGCACCTGGAGCTGCGCCAGCCCCCGGCCGGGCACCTTGCGCTGCACCAACCACACCCCACCGTCGGCGAGGTCGCGGCGATGGCGCGACAGGATGGAGGCCTGGACCCGCTGATGCACCGTCTGCGGCAGCTTGCCCGGGTCGGCCAGCGGGAACCGGCGCACCGGCAGGTCGGACAGCAGCACCGCCGCCTCCAGCGGCTCCTCGACGGCCTCGATGAGGGTGAGCGTGCCATCGGACCAGGTGGCCTTGCTGACCAGATGCCAACCGATCCTGCGCTGCTCCGGCAGCCAGATGCCGTGCGAGGTGGCGACGAGCATGACGTCGTCGGGCTCCGGTGAGGCGAGCACCGACGAGGCCAGTACGTACTCGTCGTCCTCGAGCACCCGGCGCAACCAGTCGGGTACGGGCGGCCGGCGCAGCAGGCGATCGAGCCACCTCACCGCGCCGCCTGCTCCCGCAGCGCCTTGCGGTACTGCTCCAGCGGCACCAGGTCACCGAACAGCTGGTGGTAGGCCTCGGCGTCCTCCACCGGGTTCGTCCGCTGCAGCCGGGCCTTCAGCTCGGCGACCTGCGACTCCACCAGCGACAACCGCACTCCGGCGATCACACTGGCGACATAGCGGGCCTCGTCGATGTTGCGTTGCGGCAGCTCCAGGGGCTCCACAGCCAGCTCGCTGACCAGCGGACGCGACTGCGGCGTGCAGCGCGCCGACACCGCCTCCAGCCAGGCCTGGCCGCGTAGCTCACCGCACACCCCGCCGGCCTCGGCGATCGCCGCGCGGACGGCGGCGAACACCGGGTTGGTGAACCCGTCGACCGGTAGCTCGTCGAACGCCGGACCCGCCACGGCCGGGATCTGCAGGGCCGCCTTGAGCGCCTCGCGCTGCCCCCGCATCCGCGGGTCGTCGCGGGCCGGGGGCACCGGTGGCGGCCGGCGCCCGCGGATCTTCTCCGGCGGCGCGCCCGCCTCCTCGCGGACCCGGCGCACGACCATGAACTCGTCGGCCCAACCGGTCCAGCCCGCGAGCCGGCGCGCGTACTCGTCGCGCAGGTCCTCGCGGCGGATCCGGGCCACCAGCGGCACCGTGCGGCGCAGCGCGGCCGTCTGCCCCTCCGGGGTGTTGAGGTTGTGCTCGCGCAGCATCGAGCGGATCGCGAACTCGAACAGCGGCTCCCGGCGGGCGACCAGGTCGCGCACGGCGGCGTCGCCGTGCTTCTGACGCAGCTCACACGGGTCGTTGCCGTCGGGAGCCACCGCCACGAACGTCTGCGCGGCGAACGCCTGATCGGCGTCGAAGGCCTTCAACGCGGCGGCCTGACCGGCGGCGTCACCGTCGAAGGTGTAGATCATCTCCCCGAACTCGAACGAGTCGTCGCCCATCAGCCTGCGCAGCACACCGATGTGCTCGGTGCCGAAGGACGTGCCGCAGGACGCGACGGCCGTCTGCACACCGGCCAGGTGCATCGCCATGACGTCGGTGTAGCCCTCGACGACGACGGCCTGGCGCTTCTTGGAGATCTCCCGTTTAGCCAGGTCGAGACCGAAGAGCACATGGGTCTTGCGGTAGACAGGGGTGTCGCTGGTGTTGAGGTACTTGGCCTCGATCGGGTCGTCGTCGAACAACCGCCGAGCTCCGAACCCCACGACGTCGCCGCCGAGGTCACGGATCGGCCAGAGCAACCGCCGCCGGAACCGGTCGATCGGCCCGCGCCGCCCCTGCTTGGACAACCCCGCCTTCTCGAGCTCGTCAAGGGTGAAACCGGCGCCGAGCAGGTGCTTGGTCAGACCGTCCCACTCGGCGGGCGCGTAGCCGCACCCGAAGTGCTCGGCCACCGACGCGTCGAAGCCCCGGCTGGTCAGGAAACGCATGGCCGGAGTGGCCTCGGGGGTGCGGAGCGCGGCCGCGTAGAACTCGGCCGCCCGGCGGTTCGCGTCGAGCAGCCGGGTGCGGGTGCCCCGGTCACGCTGGACCGACGAACCGCCGCCTTCGTAGGTCAGCCGGACGCCCACCTGGTCGGCCAGCCGCTCCACGGCCTCCACGAACCCCAGGTGCTCGATCTTCATGACGAAGTCGATGACGCTGCCGCCTTCACCGCACCCGAAGCAGTGAAAGGTGCCGTGGGTGGGCCGCACGTTGAACGACGGGGACTTCTCGTCATGGAACGGGCAGAGGCCCTTGAGCGAACCCGCGCCGGCGCGGCGCAGGGCCACGTACTCCCCCACGATGTCCTCGATGTTGGCGCGGTCGCGGACCTGGACTATGTCCGCGTCCCTGATCCGTCCTGCCACGGAGCCGAGTCTATGCCGGGCGCCGGAGAGCGAGGCCAGCCGACCGCTCGCCGTGTCAATCCCACCGAACGAACATTTCGCACAGCCGGGTGCGGCAGGGCTGACTACCGTCAGCCAGGTGTCGGCCGCACTGGACATCGAGGCGCATCGCGCGCACTTGATCAGCGTCGCCTATCGGCTCACCGGAAGCCGGTCGGACGCCGAGGACGCCGTCCAGGATGCGTGGCTGCGGCTGCGGCGGCTACCGGATGCCGAACGCGAAGCGATCCGCGACATCCGGGCCTGGCTGACCACCGCGGTGGGACGGCTGTGCCTGGACCGGCTCCGATCGGCGACCGCCCGCCGGGAGAGCTACGTCGGCCCGTGGCTGCCCGAGCCGCTGGTGAGCACCGAACCCGAGGCCGACCCGCTGGCCTCCGTGGTGCGCGACGAGGACCTGCGGATGGCGGCCATGGTGGTGCTGGAGCGGTTGACGCCACCGCAGCGGGTCGCGTTCGTGTTCCACGACGCGCTCTCGTGGAGCTTCGCCGACATCGCCGAGGTGCTCGACTGCTCGATCGCCGCCGCCCGCCAGCACGCCTCCCGGGCCCGGCGGGCGGTGGCCGACGCGCCACCCCCGCCGAGATCCCAGGTCGCCGAGCAGCAGAGCATGCTGATGGCGATCTCGCAGGCCATCACCAACGGGGACGCCACGGCGCTGGTCGGGCTGCTGCACCCGGACGCGGTGCTGATCAACGACAGCGGCGGGATGGCCCCGGCCGCCCGCCGGGTCATCCGCGGCGCGGACAAGGTGGCCCGCCTGCTGCTGGGGCTGGCCCGCCGCCACGGCCTCGACTGGCTGCGCGGGGCCGTCCCGATGATGGTCAACGGCGAGCTCGGCTACTGGACCCCCGGCGCCGGTAGCGCCCCGGAGGCGGTGACCGTGTTCAGCGTCGCCGACGGCAAGGTGCTGGGCTGCTACTCGGTGCTCAACCCCGCGAAGCTCGGTCGACTACCCGGCATGCCTCCCCGGACGTGAACCCCTGGTCGACGATGCCCAGCGCGTGGTTGAACCGGGCCCGCTGGTTCTCCAGCGCGATGGCGTGCGTCAGCTCGATCAGCCCGTCGTGGCCGAAGGCGGCGTCGAGCTCCTCGACCTGCTCGTCGGTCACGCTCATGGGCTGGGCGGTCATCGCGTCGGAGTAGGCCAGCGCCAGCCGCTCGTCGGCGGTGAACAGCGGACTCTTCGCGTAGCGGTCGATGTCGCGCAGGCGGTCGATGTCCAGGCCGGCATGGCGCTGCAGCATCGTGCCGAAGTCGACGCACCACGAGCAGCCGACGTTCGTGGCGGTGCGGTACACGGCCAGGTCACGCACGTTCGCCGGCAGCACGCGGTGGGCCCGCTCGGCCGCCATCTCGGCCACCGAGGTCGCCCAGAACAGCCGGCGGTGCCAGCGGGTGACCGCGATCGGCTCCGGCACGGCGCCGAAGCGCCGCCGGGTGTACCAGTACGCCAGCCGGCCGAACACGCCCGCTCGATCGGCGGTCACCGCAGGAATTCGACTCATGATCTCGGTCCTCCCCGACTTGTTCTTGGTCGTCATGGGAGAGACGGGGCAGGGCCGGCGGACGTGACGGGGCTTCCCGGAAATCCGATGTGACGGTCGTCATGGGTATGGCGACCATGCCCGTCCACGGGTCAGCCGCGTACCAGTCGCTGGTGCCAGTCGCAGGCCTGCTGGTCGGTCAGGGTAGCCACCTGGTCGATCACCACCCGCCACCGGGCGCCGTCGTCACCCGCTCCGGCCCAGGCCTCCCGTAACGGAGCCCCGAGGCTCTCCGGGGCGCCTCGGGCCACCGCGTACGCCAGCTCCGCGATCATCTCCCGCTGGCCGGCCTGCATGAGCAGCCGCGCCGGGTCGGCCATCACGTAGCGGACCGCGACCGCCTTGAGCAGCGCCACCTCAGCCGCCACCAGCTCGGGCACCACCAGGTCCGCGGCGTACCGGCCCAGTGGCCCCTGACCGTGCACGGCCCGGGTGGCGTCCACCGCCGCCGAGGCGAACCTGCTGACGAGCTCGCTGGTCAGACGCTTGAGCGCGACCTGGCCGGCCGTCGACCCGTCGACCGGGTCCACGTCGTAGGCGACCGCGGCCACCGTCGGCAGCCGAAGCAACCGCAGCCCCGCCTCGTCGCACGCCTGCGCGTCCGCCCCGAAGTGGTCCGCCGCCAGGGCGGCCAGCGCGGCCCGCTCCGCGGTGTCCCCGAGCTCGGCCAACCGGATCCGGCCGGCCAGGATGCCGTCCTCGACGTCGTGCACCGAGTACGCCACGTCGTCCGACCAATCCATCACCTGGGCCTCGAGGCAGCGCCGGTACCGGGGCGCTCCCTCGCGCAGCCACTCGAACGCCGCGACGTCCTCGGGGTAGACCCCGAACTTGCGCATCCCTTTGCGCGGCGACTGCGCTGTCCATGGGTACTTGCAGGCCGCGTCCAGGGTCGCCCTGGTCAGGTTCAGCCCGCTCCCGCCGACCTTCGGCTCCAGCCTCACCAGGATGCGCAGCGTCTGGGCGTTGCCCTCGAAGCCGCCGTGCTCGGCCGCCACCGTGTTCAGCGCCCGCTCGCCGTTGTGCCCGAACGGCGGATGGCCGATGTCGTGGGCCAAACCGGCGGTGTCGACCACGTCCGGGTCGCAACCCAGCTCCTCGGCGATGCCGCGCCCGATCTGGGCCACCTCCAGCGAATGCGTCAGGCGGGTGCGCGGCATCCCGGTGATCTCCGCGCCCTCCCCCGGCCCGACCACCTGCGTCTTGCCCGCCAGCCGCCGCAACGCCGCGGAGTGGAGCACGCGGGCGCGGTCACGGGCGAACGGGCCCCGGTGCTCGGTGCGCTCGGCACCGTCGATCGTCGCCCGCTTCGGCTGCTCAGCCACCCTCCGGGCCTCGTCGTGCCCGGAGTAGTCGTACCGGGTCATCCCAGGCCGGAGCCCGGGGTCTCCACCGACGCGTGCGTCAGGTGGTAGTAGAGCAGTGCTCCGGTCTCCCGGACGATGTAGCGGATCTGGGTCGACCTGGTCTGGACGACGGGCCCGCTGCGGGTCGGAGAGGACCACGCGGCCAGCCCGGAGTCACGGGCCATCGTGCGGGCCCGCAGGGAGTGCCAGGGATCGCTCACCACGAGCGCGGACTTCCAGCCGCGGCTCTCACCCGCCTCGGCCACCGCACGAAGGCTCTCCAGAGTGTCCGAGCCCTCCCCGATGGCGAAGACCACACTGGTGGGCAGGCCGCGGTCGACGAGGTAGCGCTGGCCGGCCTCGGCCTCGGTGAAGCTGTCACCGGCGCGGTTGCCGCCGACGGTGACTATCCGGGCCGCCACGTGCTCCTCGTACAGTGCCTGGGCGTGGCGAAGCCGGGCGGCGAAGATCGGGCTCGGACCGCCGTCGTACTGGGCGGCGCCGAGCACCACCACCACGTCCACCGGACGCCGGTCGTCCACCCGCGCCACCTGCCAGACCCGGAACGCGGTTCCGCCGACCAGCACCCCGACCACCAGGACGACGCCCAGCAACACCCGCGCCCACATTCCCATGCGGGCCCGGTGGCGGCTGCTCCGGCTCTCGGCCCGGCTCTCGGCCCGGCTCACAGTCCGATCCGACCGTCCGTGCCGGCCAGCGCGGCCCCGCCGCGACCCGCGCGGACCGCCAGGACCTCCGCGACGATCGACACCGCCGTCTCCTCGGGCGTACGGGCACCGAGATCGAGGCCGACGGGTCCGTGCAGCTCCTCCAACTCCGCGGCGGTCAGCCCGGCGGCGGTCAGGCGAGCCCGGCGTGCCGCCTGGGTACGCCGCGAACCCAGGGCGCCGATGAACCCCTGTCCCCGTCGCAGACCGTCGACGAGCACCGCGTCGAAGGCCCCCGCGTGGTCGAGCAGCACCAGCACGTCGGCGTCGGTGAACCCCGCCACCGCCTCGCGGGCGGCCTCCAGCCCGGTGACCCGCTCTCCCGCCCAGCCGAGCAGGGCGGCCTGTGCGAGCAGCGCGTCCCCGATCACACCGGAGCCCACGACCAGCACGGTCGGCACCGGTACCCAGAGGTCCAGCAGCACGTCCAGACCGGGCTCGGCGATCCGTTCGGTGGCCGTCGCACCACGGCGCAACAGCCCGCTCGCGATGGTCGCCACCGCGTCGTCGGCCCCGGCCTCGCCGAGCCCGCCGCTCGCCTCGGCCAGGTCGGGCCCGGTGAGGACGAGGTGGCGGTGGCCGTCGGCGGTGCTGGCCAGGGCGGCCGGGCGGCCTTCGGCGAGGGCGCTGCCGAGTGCCGTCGCCACCGGCGCGGGCAACGGATGGGCGAGCAGCGTCGCGCCGCCGCCGCACGCCAGCCCGGCGGCCACGGCGGGTGCCTCGGCGACGTGCACGGAACGGGTGCCGGGGGTGGTGAGGGCCGCCGCCGCCAGCGGCACCGCCTCTGCGTCGAGGGCCCCGAGGTACACCGATCCGGCGAGTTCGCCGCCGGTGTTGGCCACCAGCATCTGACCGGGCTCGACGGTGCCGAAGCCGTGCCGGTCGAGCACCCGCACGACACCGACGCCGCCGGGTGCCCACAGCTTCAGTGCGGACCCGAGGGCCTGGAGAGCGGCCGGGGAGAGCGTCTGGGTCACGCTGTCCAGGGTACGTGCGCGGGAGAGTTTCCCGACTGTGTTCCCGGCGGGGTTCCCGGCGGTGTCGACCTCAGCACCCGATGAGCCGGGCGCCCAGGTAGGACTCGACCTGGTCCAGCGAAACCCGCTCCTGGCTCATGGTGTCGCGTTCCCGGATCGTGACGGCGTGGTCGGTGAGCGAGTCGAAATCGACCGTCACGCAGAACGGGGTGCCGATCTCGTCCTGGCGCCGGTACCGACGCCCGATCGCACCGGCGTCGTCGAACTCGACGTTCCAGTGCTTGCGCAGCGCGGCGGCCAGCTCGCGGGCCTTCGGCGACAGGTCGGCGTGCCTCGACAGCGGGAGCACCGCCGCCTTCACCGGCGCGAGCCGGCGATCCAGCCTGAGCACGACGCGCTTGTCGACCCCGCCCTTGGCGTTGGGCGCCTCGTCCTCGGTGTAGGCGTCCACCAGGAACGCCATCATCGAACGTCCGACCCCGGCCGCCGGCTCGATCACGTAGGGGCGGTACCGCGTGCCGCTGGCCTGGTCGTAGTACGACAGGTCGACGCCGGAGTGGTTCGAGTGCGTGGTCAGGTCGAAGTCGGTGCGGTTGGCGATGCCCTCCAGCTCGCCCCACTCCGAACCGGTGAACCCGAAGCGGTACTCCACGTCGACGGTGCGCTTGGAGTAGTGGGAGAGCTTCTCCTTGGGGTGCTCGAAGTGGCGCAGGTTCTCCCGCGCGATCCCCAGGTCCACGTACCACTCGGTGCGGGTGTCGATCCAGTACTGGTGCAGCTCCTCGTCGGTGCCGGGCTCGACGAAGTACTCCATCTCCATCTGCTCGAACTCCCGGGTGCGGAAGATGAAGTTGCCCGGGGTGATCTCGTTGCGGAAGCTCTTGCCCATCTGGCCGATGCCGAACGGCGGCTTGCGGCGGGCCGTGGTCTGCACGTTCAGGAAGTTGATGAAGATGCCCTGCGCGGTCTCCGGACGGAGGTAGTGCAGGCCTTCCTCGGTCTCCACCGGGCCGAGGTGGGTCTTGAGCATCATGTTGAAGTCACGTGGCTCGGTGTACTGGCCGCGCGTGCCGCAGTTCGGGCAGGGTACGTCGGACAGGTCGTCCTCGGCGGCGTGCTTGCCGGTCCGGGCGACGTACTCCTCGGCCAGCTGGTCGGCCCGGAAGCGCTTGTGGCAGCTGGTGCACTCCACCAGAGGGTCGGTGAACACCCCGACGTGCCCGGAGGCCACCCACACCTGGCGGGGCAGGATCACCGACGAGTCGAGACCCACCACGTCCTCGCGGCCGGTGACCATGGACTTCCACCACTGGCGCTTGATGTTCTCCTTGAGCTCCACGCCCAGAGGCCCGTAGTCCCACGCCGACCGGGTGCCGCCGTAGATCTCGCCGCAGGGGAAGACGAATCCCCGACGCTTGCAGAGGCCGACGACGGTATCGATGGTTGCGGCGTTGTTCGTGGTCTTGCTGGACACGAGGGAGGTCCTCCGACGGGTTTCGACTCGGACCTCCAGCCTAACCCCGCCCCGTAGAGCCCTCCCGGGCGCCCGATCGCCTCACCCGTCCGCGCCGCTCGCGCCTTGAGGCTTCGCGCGTCCGATCGGACTCGCGGGAGTTCCGGTTCGCGAGCGGCAGCTCTCCGACGAGCCGTGCGCGGCCGCTCCGAGTCAACCGACGTCGTACCTGGACCCTCTGGCGAAGGAGCTTCGCAGGCGCTGGGCCACCTGCTCGAACCTGGTGAGGTCGTCCCATACCCACCTCACCACCCGGAGCCCCTGATCCCGCAGCCGGTCCTCCCTCCGCTTCTCCCGGAACACGACGTCACCGGCGAGCTCCCCGGGCCGCGCCAGGCGGTTGTACTTGATACGGCCGTCGAACTCACCCACCGTGCCGGTCTCCGGCCAGCCGAAGTCCGTCCGCCCCAGCGCGACCCCGTTCCTGGAGATGACCTCCCACTGCAGAACCGGACCCGGCAGGCCGTGACGGTGCATCGCCACCCGACTGCGCGACTCGCCGACGCTCTCGCTGCCGCCGTCGGCGAATGCGATCACCCGTGCCGCCGCTGGACCACCCTTGCGGCCCGGATGACGCTCCAGGTTCGCGACCAGCTCATCAACCGTCGTCTTTCCGCTACGCAGTGCCGCGTCGGCTATCGGCACAGCCACCTCGAACGGCAGCGTCCGTGCGAGATCCACCACCGTCCTGGTCAACGATGTCACCGCGATACCGGCCGCTACGACTGTCTCGTCCCCCGCGACCACCTCGTCAGGTTCGAGAGCGCTCACGTGAACGTGGAGGCGGGCCCCACGCCGCCCACCCGCCCGCCGAGACTTGGTGACGTGCACCCGGTCGAGTGGTACCGCCCAGAGGGGCAGCCCGTGTGCGAACCCCGCGGACGCGTGGCTGAGCACCGAACCCGCGCCCAGGAGCGGAACCGTTCCCTGGAGCAGGAACTCGTGGACCCCCTCCGGCCTGCGTAGCCGGGAGTCGGCCGAGGGCACGTAACAGCCGGGGCGCACCGCGACGAGTTCGCCCTTGAGCCGCAATCGACGCAGCTCGTCGTCACGGTAACCATCGCCGAGCAGGCGGGAGCGGAGCAGCGGCATCGACGTATCCATGCACCGATCGTGCGTCCGCCGGCAATCAACCACCACCGGGTCGTCCTCCCCTGTGGACAGCTCCGAACCCTGTGGACAGTCGGCACCGAGCTGAGCCCGGCGCTCGCCGATTGCCGTCATGCATGCCCGATCGAGCACGCGGGACCTCACAACGCGAGCGACGCGGTCAGTGGCGGGCGTACGGTGGTCGAACGGCGGCCGGGTCGCCGGTTAGTCAGGCCAGCAGGCTGGGGTGGGTGGTGACCACACCCGCCTGGGCCTCGGCGAGGGTCTCAAAACCCGCGGGTTCGTCGGCCAGCGCCTCGGACAGCAGCGGGATCACGTGCTCACGCACGGGGAACGGGGACAGCGCACGCCGGTAGGCGACCACCGAGTCGAACCGCACGACCAGCACCCACCGGTCCTCGCCGTCGACCGCGCGCCCCAGGCTGCCGTGCAGACACCCCTTGGCCTCGGTGAGCAGCGCGAGCGCGTGCTCGGCCCGCCCGACGAATCGCGCGGTCTCCTCGGGGGGCACCACGAACCGGCAGACCAGGAGCACGGAGCACACGGTACCGGCGCGCCTACGATGGTGGCCGGACACGTCGGACTCGGGGCGCGGGGCCGCCCGGCTGGGAGCTATGCCATGACCACGCTGCGTGCGGTGGAGACCTCCGAGGTCCACTCGCACGAGCGCCGGCCCGTGCCACCGGCGCCTCCACACGCACCGCGCACGTTGTCGGCGGCGGGTGATCTGCTGCGGGCACTCGCCGCCCCCGTCCGGATCGCCATCGTGCTCCAGCTACGTGAGTCCGAGCGTTGTGTGCACGAGCTGGTGGATGCGCTCGGGGTCACCCAGCCGCTGATCAGCCAGCATCTGCGGGTGCTCAAGGCGGCGGGGGTGGTACACGGGGAACGGCACGGACGGGAGGTCGTCTACCGGCTGGTGGACGAGCACCTGTCGCACATCGTGGTCGATGCCGTGGCCCACGCCGAGGAGCTCCAGTGAACCCTGCGATGACCCGACGAGCGCCCAGCACCGAGGAGGACGCGTGACCGGGCCCGCGACGAACCGCACCCCGAGGGCGACCCGGCAACGGGCGGCGGTGTCCGAGCTGCTCGACCGGCTCGACGACTTCCGGTCGGCCCAGGACATCCACGAGGAACTGCGCCGCGCCGGCGAGGGGATCGGGCTGACAACGGTCTACCGCACGCTGCAGGCCCTGGTCGAGTCCGGGGAGCTGGACACCTTGCGCACCGACAGCGGCGAGGCCGTCTACCGGCGATGTTCGAGCCACCATCACCACCACCTGGTGTGCCGGGACTGCGGCCGCACCGTCGAGGTGGAGGGCCCCGCGGTGGAGAGCTGGGCCCAGCGGGTGGCCGCCGAGTACGGGTTCACCGAGCTCAGCCACACCGTCGAGATCTTCGGACGCTGCCCCGCCTGCAGCGCCGGTCAGGGCTAGTCACTACAGGGCCAGTCACGACCGGGCTAGTCACGACCGGGTCGGCAGGCCAGGACCAGTAGGTCAGAGCCGGCACGACAAGGCAGGTACGACAGGGCTAGCCGGAGACCCGCCCGGCGCGGCCGCCCAGCCTCAGCGACGCCACGCCCATCCCGACGAAGGCCGCCGCCCGGATCGTCGCGGCCACCGTCCGGAGGGGGTCGGGAGCCGAGTTGGTGGCGGCGACCAGGACGACACCGGCGGCCAGCGCGTACCCGCTCCACCGGGGGAACACCCCGGCCCGGGCGACGGCGATGCCGAGACACACCCCGGCGACCACCATGACCGCTCCGTGCACGGTCATCCACGGCTCGACGTGGGCCAGCAGATCCGTCCAGTCCCGGCTGCGCTCGATCAGCGAGTACAGGACCGTGCCGGTGAAGAACACGTAGGCATAGGCGTAGCCGATCGACCCGGCGAGCCCGAGCGCGCCGACCCGTGTCCCAACGATCGCCCACCGGCGCTGCACCGCCCATAACCCGGGTACGAACAGCGGTATCGCGGCCTCGGCGGCATAGGTGAGCACCAGCTGGACGGTCGAGAACCCGCCCTGGGCCAGCTCGATCAGGTCCGACAGCACATAGACGACCGAGAACACGACCGCCGCCCACCCGACGACCCTGGCCACCGACGGCTCAGATCAGCTCGGCGCGCAGCTGGGAAGCGCTGGACACCACCAGCATGAGCAGCGTGCCCATGGCCTCCACGCTCAAACCGGCGCCCGGAAAGGCGTAGCGCAGCGTCACGTCCCAGCCACGCTCGCCACGCACGACCCTCGGCGTACCGAACAGACCGTCCCCGGCGCCGAGGATCACCCGGGTTGGCACGTCGGTCTCGAACGGGAGGTCCCAGGCGACCACGCAGTTGAGGTTCAACACGTCGAGACCCTCCTCGAGCGTGGCGCCCTGGACGAAGGCGATGATGCCGCCGTGGGCGAACGAGAGCGTCCCGTCATCGTCCTCGCGCACGTCGTGGAAGCGCTCGAGCGCTTTCTTCGCTACCTCCAGCAGGGTCATGCCGATGCTCCGGTTCCGGGTCGGTCGACCGCACCGCCGAAGCGGCGCTGGCGGCTTGCGTAGATCTCGCAGGCGTGCCAGATGTCCCGGCGGTCGAAATCGGGGAACAGTGTGTCCAGGAACACCATCTCGGCGTAGGCGGACTGCCAGAGCAGGAAGTTCGAGGTCCGCTGCTCGCCGGAGCTGCGGACGAACAGGTCCACATCGGGCATGTCCGGCTCGTCGAGGTGGCGCGCGATCATCCGCTCGTCCACCCGCTCAGGTTTGATCTTCCCCGCCGCCACGAGCAGGGCGATCTCGCGCGCGGCGTCGGCGATCTCCGCGCGGCCGCCGTAGTTGACGCACATCGTCAAGGTGAGCACGTCGTTGTGCAGCGTCTTGGCCTCGGCGACCTCGAGCTCCCGGATCACGCTGCGCCACAGCCGCGGCCGCCGGCCGGCCCACCGCACCCGCACCCCCATGGAGTGCATCTCGTCCACCCGGCGGCGGATGACGTCCCGGTTGAAGCCCATCAGGAACCGCACCTCATCCGGGCTGCGCTTCCAGTTCTCGGTGGAGAACGCGTACGCCGACAGCCAGCGCACACCGAGCTCGATGCAGCCCCGCGCGGTGTCCATCAGCGCGGCCTCTCCCCGCCGGTGGCCCTCAGTTCGGGGCAGTCCCCGGGCGTTGGCCCACCGGCCGTTGCCGTCCATCACCAGCGCGATGTGACGGGGTATCTGCTCGCGGGGGATATCCGGCGGCCGTGCGCCGGACGGGTGCGGGTCGGGTGGTCGAACGGTGGGCACGCACCGAGCCTAGTGTCCGCCGGCAGGCTAGAGGGCGAGGTGGCGGTTCGGTGACATCGCCGCATCGGCCAGGTCGGTGAGCTCGGTGACCTCGGCCCCGTGTTCGGCCAGCATCTGGGCACCCACGCACCTCTCGACGAACAGGCTGGGCTCGCGCCACGCGAAGACCACCCGGGGAATGCCCCGGTCGATGATCAGCTGCGCGCAGGAGACGGGCCGGCTGGCCCGCCGCGAGCACGGTTCGAGGGTGCTGTAGAGGGTGGACGTGGCCAGGCGCGGATCGTCCTCGCGCAGCTTGGCCAGCGCCGACTCCTCGGCGTGCACGTGCGAGTCGCTCTCCCTGGAGTAGCCGAATGCGATCTCCCTGCCGTCCTGGTCGACGATGACCGCGCCGACCGAGTACGCCCCGGCCACCGGCGGGCAGCGACCCGCCAGCTCGATCGCCCGTCGCATCCACCTCTCGTCGGTCGACCGGCGCTCCTCGCAACGGTTCATGAGCGTTCCACCAGCGGCAGCGACCGCAGCTGGCGCTCCAGGTGCCACTGCAGATGGGCGGCCACCAGCCCGCTGGCGTCCCGCCTGGCCGGGGGCCCCGCGGCGTCGGCGATCGGCCAGTCCCCGTGCAGCAGGGCGTCGAGCAGCTGGAAGGTCTCCGGGGACGGGCTCACCGAACCGGCCGGGCGGCATCCCCCGCACACCGCCCCGCCGGCCGCCACGTTGAACGCACGGTGCGGGCCGGGGTCGGCGCAGCGGGCACACTCGGTGATCGCCGGCGCCCAGCCCGCGTAGCCCATCGCGCGCAGCAGGAAGGCATCGAGCACCAGGTTCGGGTCCCGTTCACCACCGGCCAGCGCCCGGAGCGCGCCGACCAGCAGCAGGTACAACCGCAGCGCGGGCTCGCCCTCCTCCGCCGCCAGCCGGTCGGTGGTCTCCAGCACCGCGCAGGCCGTCGTGTAGCGCGGGTAGTCCCCCACCAGACCGGCCCCGAACGCGTCGACGGTCTGTGCCTGGGTGACCACGTCGAGGCTACGGCCGGAGTAGCACTGGACGTCGACGTGGTTGAACGGCTCGAGCCGGGCGCCCCAACGGGAGCGGGTACGCCGCACACCCTTGGCGACCGCGCGGACCTTGCCGTGTCTGCGGGTGAGCAGGGTGGCGATCCGATCGGCCTCGCCCAGCTTGTGCACCCGCAGCACGACACCGGTGTCCCGCCATAGCGCCACCCCACGATCCTACGGCGGCGCGGGAGCGGACCCGGTCCCGCCGCGCTGGGTCACACGCCCGCGCGGCGGGACTATGGGCGACGAGCTCAGGCGCGCATCCCCGCGAGCCGGCCGCCGATGATCTCCTCGGCCTCGCGCATGATCTTCGAGACGACCTCGGCGCAGCTGGCCACCTCGTCGATCAGGCCCTGGGCCTGGCTGGCCCACCAGAGCCCGCCGTCCATGTCGCCCTTCTCCAGCACCTCGGCGCGGCCCCGGGCGCCGGCCGCCAGCGCGGCGACGTCCTCGAAGGTGCTGCCCTCCTGGCGCTCGATCTCCAGGATCTCGTCGGAGATGGCGTTCTTGGCCGTCCGCCCGGTGTTGTTGAACTTGCGGAAGATCACGTTGGTGGCGCGCTCGTCGTTGGACACGATCTGCCGCTTGACGTTCTCGTGGATCGGGGCCTCGGTGGTCGCCATGAACCGGGTGCCCATGTTCACCGCGTCGGCGCCGAGCGCCAGCGCGCCGACCAGGCCGCGGGCGTCGGCGATGCCGCCGCTGGCGATGACCGGGATGGACAGCACCTTGGCCGCCGCCGGGATCAGCACCAGGCCTCCGACGTCGTCGTTGCCGGGGTGACCGGCGCACTCGTAACCGTCGATGCTGATCGCGTCGACGCCGAGCTTCTCGCCCTTGAGTGCGTGCCGGACCGCGACCGCCTTGTGGATCACCTTGACGCCGGCCGCCTTGAACGCCGGCAGGTGCGGCGCCGGGTTGGACCCGGCGGTCTCGACGATCTTGACGCCGCTCTCGATGATCACCTGGCGGTACTCGTCGTAGGGCACCGGGGTGATCGTCGGCAGGATCGTCAGGTTCACCCCGAACGGCCTGTCGGTCATCTCCTGGCAGCGGGCGATCTCCTTGGCCAGCAGCTCCGGGCTGCCGGGCGTGAGCGCGGTCAGGCAGCCCAGCGCTCCGGCGTTGGCCACGGCGGCGATGAGCTCGGCCCGGCCGACCGCGGTCATGCCGCCGCACACGATCGGGTGTTCGATCCCGAACTCCTCGGTGAACCGGGTCTTCAGCGCCACTGTGGCTCCATTCCGTCTTGGGGTTCTTTCGACTGAATGGACCTTAACCCGGGCTGTTTCAGAACCCGAGTTTGCGGAGCTGCTTGGGGTCCCGCTGCCAGTCCTTCGCCACCTTGACGTGCAGCTCCAGGTACACCTTGGTGCCCAGCAGGGCCTCGATCTGGCGACGGGCGTCCGTCCCGACCTGCTTCAGCCGGGCGCCCTTCTTGCCGATCACGATGCCCTTCTGGCTGCTGCGCTCCACGTAGAGGTTCGCGTGGATGTCGAGCATGTCGTCGCGGCCGGAGTGCGGGATCATCTCCTCCACCAGCACCGCGAGGGAGTGGGGCAGCTCGTCGCGGACCCCTTCCAGCGCGGCCTCCCGGATGAGCTCGGCGACCAGGGTGGCCTCGGGCTCGTCGGTCAGCTCGCCGTCGGGGTAGAGCTGCGGCCCCTCGGGCAGCCGCTTGACCAGTAGGTCCGCCACCAGGCCGACCTGGAAGCCGTCCTTGGCCGAGCAGGGCACGACCTCACCGTCGATGCCTGCCGCCACCAGAAGCGCGTTGAGCTGGGTGAGCCGCTCGGCGACCTGGTCCGGCGCGACCAGGTCGGTCTTGGTCACCACGCCGAGCACCGGGGTGCGTCGGGCCACCGACTTCAGCTCGTTGATGATGAACTCGTCGCCGCGGCCTACCGGCACGTCCGCCGGTACGCAGAACCCGATCACGTCGACCTCCGCCCACGTCTCGCGGACGATGTCGTTGAGCCGGCGCCCGAGCAGGGTCCTCGGCTTGTGCAACCCGGGAGTGTCGATCACGATCAGCTGCGCGTCCGGGCGGTGCAGGATGCCGCGGATGGCGTGCCGGGTGGTCTGCGGCCGGCTCGACGTGATCGCCACCTTGGAGCCGATCAGCGCATTCGTCAGCGTCGACTTGCCGGCATTGGGCCGGCCCACGAAGCAGGCGAAACCGGACCGGTGCTCAACTGTGCCATCGGCACCGCCGCCCACCGCATCGTCGGTCCGGACGGTGGCCTGGGCGTTCCGGTCGATGTCGTCGCTCCTGTTCTCGGGCTGGTTGCCGTGCTGGTCCGGAGGCTGGTCCGTGTGCCGGTCGTCGCCGCTCACGAGGCCACCGCCACTCGCTCGCCGGTCAGTCGGGCGGCGATCTCACGCCCGATCGGCAGGGCCGCCGTGGCCGCCGGAGAGGGTGCGTTGAGCACGTGCAGCACGCTTCCGTCCGTGCCCGGCACACCATCGCCGGCGAACAGGAAGTCGTCGACCAGGCCGCCGTCGGGTCGTACGGCCTGCGCACGCACGCCCGCACCACCCGGCCGCAGGTCATCGGCCCGAACCTCGGGCAACATCCGGCGAACCCGGGCGGCCATCGCCTCGCGCGAGAGCGAGCCCCGGATCTCGGCGGCGCCGTGGCGCCAGTGCCGCCGGGCCAGCCGGTGCAGACCCGGGTAGACGAGCGTGGCGGCGAGCTCGCGGGGCCGCACCGTCGACCAGCGGTAGCCCTCCCGGGCGAGCGCCAGAACGGCGTTGGGTCCGACGTGCACCTCACCCTCGACGCCCCGGGTCGCGTGCACCCCGAGGAACGGCAGCGCCGGATCGGGCACCGGGTAGACCATCTCGCGCAGCTGCTCGGCCGCCGGCCCGGACAGCGTCGCGTACTCACCCCGGAACGGCACGATCCGCACACCCGGCTCCAGCCCGGACCGGCGGGCCAGCTCGTCGCCGTGCAGTCCCGCGCAGGCCACCACCCGACGGCCCAGCAGCTCACCGGTGGTGGTGCGCACCACCACGTCGGTTCTCCTGCGGGTCAGCCGTTCGACCCTGCGGCCCAGCACCAGCTCTCCCCCTTCAGCGACGAGCAGTGCGGCGAGCTTCGCCGCGACCGCCCCGTAGTCACACACACCGGTTCCCGGCACCTCCAGGGCCGCCAGTGACCGGACCGCCGGCTCACGACGCCTGGCCTCCGCCGGTTCGAGCTCACGGCACTCGACACCGTTGGCGCGGCCGCGGCGAGCCAGTTCCGCCAGCCGCGGCAGCTCCTGGGGCTCGCAGGCCACCACCAGCTTGCCGCCGACCCGGTGCGGCAGGTCGTGTTCGCGACAGAACGCCACGGTCTCCGTACGGCCGGCCACCGCCAGCCGTGCCTTGTGGCTGCCCGGCCGGTAGTACAGCCCGGAGTGGATCACACCTGAGTTGCGGCCGGTCTGATGGGTGGCCACCGAGCCCTCCGCCTCCAGCAGCGTGACCGAGAGCCCCCGGCGTCGCAGCTCACGAGCGGTCGCCAGCCCGACGATGCCGCCGCCGACCACAACGGCGTCGTATCGGGGTGTCGTCACGAGTGGTGCACGCCGGTCCGCCCGCCGGCGCAAGACGTCCCCGCGGCGTGCGGCGCCGCATCAGCCGGCGACATCGCTGCCCTGCCGCTGGCGCGCGTCGTCGACGTCGCGGGGGTCGATCGGTTCGGCGGGATGCATCGCGCTGACCAGGACCGTCGTGATGCGGATGCGGCCGCGGGCGTCCTTGCCCCCTTCGGCCAGCAGTCGCAGCCCGGCCACCTCGGCGCGCGCACCGGGCAGCGGTACCCGCCCCAGACGCTGCGCGATCAGGCCGCCCACGGTGTCGACGTCGGCGGTGGCGAGCTCCTCGTCGATGTCCACCCCGAAGAGCTCACCCAGGTCGGACACCGGCAGCCGGGCCGCCACCCGCACCGAGTGCGCGTCGACCTGCTGCACCGGCGGGATCTCCTCGGTGTCGTACTCGTCGGTGATCTCGCCGACGATCTCCTCGAGGATGTCCTCGATGGTGATCACCCCGGCGGTTCCGCCGTACTCGTCGACCACGATCGCCATGTGGTAACGGCTGCGCTGCATCTCCTTGAGCAGGTCGTCGACCGGCTTCGAGTCCGGCACGAACACCGGCGGGCGCATCACCTCGACGATGCCCAGCTCCGGGTCGCCCTTCTGGACGCTCAGCGCGAGGTCCTTGAGGTAGGCCACCCCGATGACGTCGTCGATGTCCTCGCCGAGCACCGGGATGCGCGAGTACCCGCTGCGCAGGGCCAGCGACAGCCCGTCGCGCACGGTCTTCTGGCGCTCGATCCACACCAGGTCGGTGCGGGGCACCATCACGTCCCGGGTCGAGGTGTCACCCAGCTCGAACACCGAGTGGATCATCTGGCGCTCGTCCTCCTCGACGACGCCGCGCGCGCCGGCCAGGTCGACCGCCTCCCGCAGCTCCACCTCGGAGGAGAACGGGCCCTCCCGGAAACCACGTCCCGGTGTGATCGCGTTGCCGACCAGGATCAGCAGCCTGGTCAGCGGTCCGAGCAGCGCGGCGAGCGCCCGCACCGGAGTGGCCAGCACGAGGCCGATGACGTACGGGTGCTGGCGTCCGAGGGTTCGCGGGCCGACGCCGATCAGCACGTAGTCGACCACGATCATGATCACGACGGCGACCAGGGCGCCGAGCCACGACGGGCTGATCAGCCGGATCGCCACGATCGTGGCCAGCACGGTCGCCACGGTCTCGCAGGTCAGGCGTAGCAGAAGCAGCAGGTTCACGTAGCGGGGGCGGTCGGCGACCACCATCGCCAGCTGCCGCGACCCCGTCCGTCCGGCCCGCACCAGCGCCTCGACCCTGGCCCGCGACACGGTGCCCAGCGAGGCGTCGGCCGCCGCGAACACCCCGCCGAGCGGCACGAGAAGTACCGCGATCACGATCTGCCAGATCACAGTGGCGATCATCGGGGGCCCCTCAGCGCACGTGGGGGCTCAACATGCGGAGGCTCACCGCCGTTGTCGGCGTGGTCATCGTTCATCGGCCACTGGGCTCCTCGAGTCCGGCGGTACCCAGCACGTGCGTGTCGGCCTGACGCTGCCGCTCACGGGCATCAGCCTCCGCGCAGGCCTTCCGCCAGCGGTTCAACAACTTGTTCTGCAACGAGAACATCTCGCGTTCCTCGTCGGGTTCTGCGTGGTCGTACCCGAGCAGGTGCAGCACACCGTGCACGGTGAGCAGCTGCAGCTCCTCGGACAGTCCGTGCCCCGCGGTGCGAGCCTGCTCCCGGGCGAACTCCGGGCACAGCACCACGTCACCCAGGATCGACTCCGGGTCGTCGAGGGAGTCCGGCCGCCGGGTGGCGTCGAGCTCGTCCATCGGGAACGACATCACGTCGGTGGGGCCGGGCAGCTCCAGCCAGCGTTCGTGCAGCTCGGTCATCACATCGAGCTCGACCAGCAAGACGCTCAGCTCGGCCAGCGGGTTCACCCGCATCGCGTCCAGGGCGAACCGGGCCACCGAGACGATCGAGCGCTCGTCCACCGCTACGCCCGACTCGTTACAGATCTCGATGCTCATGCCTCGGCTCCGCGCTCGCTGCACAGGTCTAGGTACAGGTCCGGGTACAGGTCCCGGCCTCCGGACGACCCGGCCTCGGTACGTTCAACGATCGCGGGTGCCCGCTCGTTGTGCTCTTGGCGGCTCATGTCTCGTGGGTTCTTCGATCGGTCAACGGCGACGGCGGCGGTCGGCCCGGTTCGGGACCAGCCGGCCCGCCGGCTCCTGGGTGGCGTCATAGCGCGAGTAGGCGTCCACGATGTCGGCGACCAGCCGGTGGCGGACCACATCGGTGCTGGTCAGCTGCGCGAAATGCACGTCGTCGACGCCGTCGAGGATGTCCCGGACCACCATCAGCCCGGAACGCGCGCCACCAGGCAGGTCGACCTGGGTGACGTCACCGGTGACCACGATCTGCGAGCCGAACCCGAGCCGTGTCAGGAACATCTTCATCTGTTCGGGCGTCGTGTTCTGCGCCTCGTCCAGGATGATGAACGCGTCGTTCAACGTCCGCCCGCGCATGTAGGCCAGCGGCGCCACCTCGATCGTGCCGGCGGCCATCAGCTTCGGGATCGAGTCCGGGTCGAGCATGTCGTGCAGCGCGTCGTAGAGCGGGCGCAGGTAAGGGTCGATCTTCTCGTAGAGCGTGCCGGGCAGGAACCCGAGACTCTCCCCCGCCTCCACCGCCGGGCGGGTGAGGATGATGCGGTTGACGTGCTTGGCCTGCAGCGCCTGCACGGCCTTGGCCATCGCCAGGTAGGTCTTACCGGTTCCGGCGGGGCCGATCCCGAAGACGATGGTGTGCCGGTCGATCGCGTCGACGTAGCGCTTCTGGTTGAGCGTCTTGGGCCGGATGGTGCGACCGCGCCGCGACAGGATGTCCAGGCTGAGGACCTCGGCCGGGGACTCCCCCGCATCGTCGTCGGCATCGGAGTCCGACAGCATCGCCACCGTGCGCCGGACCGCGTCCGGGCTGAGCTGCTGGCCCCGGCCGGCCAGGGTGATGAGCTCGGTGAACACCCGCTCGGCGAACGCGACGTCGGCGGGCTCCCCGCTGAGGGTGAGCTCGTTGCCGCGCACGTGGACATCGGCGTCGAGCAGGTTCTCGGCGGTTCGCAGGTTCGCGTCGCGCGAGCCGAGCAGGGCGAGCAAGGACGACTCCGGCACGGTCATCCTGGACTGCCCGGACGACCTGCTGCTGATGGACTGCCCCGGTTGGGTGCCGGTCACGTGGTGTGCTGCCCGCCTTCTGCCTCTACTGGTTCGGCTGGTCCGCCGTGCGCTTCAGGCCACGATCGTACCGGGGTGCGTCAGCGGACGCAGTCAGGTATCCGGTCCAACTTGATCAGCGGTCTGCGCGGGACGCCCGGCGTCACCGAAGGAGCCGTACCGCGGTGATCGTCTCAGCGGGACGCCCGGCGTCACCGAAGGAGCCGTACCGCGGTGATCGTCTCAGCGGGACGCCCGGCGTCACCGAAGGAGCCGTACCGCGGTGAGCGTGGGGGGACGCCCACCGCGGTACGGCGGCCATCGGTGAAGGGGGACTTGACCGACGGCCCCATCGGGTTCCCACCCGATGAGTCTGTTGCGTCTCGCCGCGCATCGGTCCACGAATGGTAGACCTGTTGACGAGGCTGGTCGAGATATTGAAACAGCCGATCAATTATCCCGCGCGTCGGGATCACCAACGTGTGGTGAGTGCTCCGATCGCGCCCAGTGCGACGGCGGCCGCGGTCGAGGCCCGCAGCACCTCCGGCCCGAGCCGGACGGGGTGTGCCCCGGAGGCGGTCAGCACGTCCAGCTCCTCGTCGGATACACCGCCCTCGGGCCCGACGACGAGCAACAGCTCCGTCGCCTCCGGGACCGCCGCGAGTGTGTTCGCCAACGGGGTGTCCGCGGACTCGTGCAGTACCAGCGCAAGCCCCGTCGGCGCGCCGAGCGCGGAGCACCGGGTGACCAGCTCACGGGTCCCGACCGGCTCACCGACGACCGGCAGCCATGCCCGCCGGGACTGCTTCGCGGCGGCGAGCGCGGTGGACCGCCACCGGGCGAGGGCCTTGGCGCCGCGCGGACCGTCCTCCCAGCGGGCCACGCAGCGGGCGGCCCGCCACGGCAGCACCGCGTCGACACCGGCCTCGGTGGCCAGTTCCACGGCCAGCTCGCCCCGGTCGCCCTTCACGAGCGCCTGGGCGAGGGTCACGAACGGCCGCGGCCGGGGCACCTGTTCACGCCAGACGATGCGCACACCCAGGGTGTCCCGCCCGACGGACACCACCGAGCCGGTCGCTATCGCTCCCCGGCCATCGCCGAGCTGGACCGTCTCCCCCACCCGGATCCGCCGCACGGTCGCGGCATGGTGCCCTTCGGGCCCGGAGAGCTCGGCCAGCTCCCCGTCGGGCAGCTCGTCGAGCAGGAACAGCGGCGGGGTGCTCAGCGGGCGCCTCGGGGACCCCGCAGCCGGGAGAACAGGCCTCCGCCGTTTCGGCCGCTCATCGCCACCTCGGGCTGCTCCTCGCCGCGCAGGGCGGCCAGCGCGCGCAGCAGCTCGGTCTGCTGTGGGTCGAGCTTGGTCGGGGTGGCCACCTCGATGTGCACCATCAGGTCACCCCAGCCGTCGACCCGGCCGGTGGAACGCAGCCGGGGCAGCCCCTTTCCGCGCAACGTCCGGACGGTTCCGGTCTGGGTGCCCGGCTCGATGTCGAGCTCCAGCTCCTCGCCCTCGGTGAGGGTGGGCAGCCGGACGGTGGTGCCCAGCGCGGCCGCGGTCATCGGCAGCGGCAGCACGCAGTGCAGGTCCACCCCTTCCCGGGTGAACACGTCGTGCGGGGCCTCCTCGACCTCCACGTACAGATCGCCGGCCGGTCCACCGCCGGGGCCGACCTCACCCTGGCCGGCCAGCCGCACCCGCATACCGTCGGACACCCCGGCGGGCATCTTCACCGTCACCGACCGCCGCGCCCGGACCCGGCCGTCGCCACCGCAGTGCCGGCACGGGTCGGGGATGACCTGGCCCAGCCCCCGGCAGGTGGGGCAGGTGCGGTTCGTGACGACCTGTCCGAGGAACGAGCGCTGGACGCTCTGCACCTCGCCACGACCGCCGCAGATGTCGCACATGACCGGCGAGCTACCGCTCGCGCAGCCCGACCCGGTGCACTCGGTGCACAGCACCGCGGTGTCGACGGTGAGCTCCTTGGTCAGCCCGGCCGCGCACTCCTCCAGCGTCAGCCGCATCCGGATCAGCGCATCGGCGCCGGGCTGCACGCGGCTGCGGGGCCCGCGACCGCCACCGGACCCGCCGGCACCGCCGAAGAACGCGTCCATGATGTCGCCGAGGCCGCCGAACCCGGAGAACGGGTCACCGCCACCGCGCCCGCCGCCGTTGTCCATCGGGTCGCCGCCGAGGTCGACGATCCGCCGCTTCTCCGGGTCGGTGAGGACCTCGTAGGCGGTGCTGACGTCGTGGAAACGCTCCCGTGCGCCCGGTTCGGGGTTGACGTCAGGATGCAGCTCACGAGCGAGCCTGCGGTAGGCCCGCTTGATCTCATCCGGGCCGGCATCCTTGCCGACACCCAGGATCCCGTAGTAGTCCCTGGCCACCCTTGCGTTCCCCATGTCCCTCTCGACAGCCTCTCCCGCGCTGTACCGCGCCGGCCCTGCAGTTTCTTGTCCTACCTACCCGGCTAACCGTTCGCCAGGATCTCACCCACGTAGCGGGCGACCGCATGCACCGACGCGATCGCGCCCGGATAGTCCATCCGGGTCGGCCCCACCACGCCCATTCCGCCGAGCAGCATCTCACCCGGGCCGTAGCCGATGGACACCACCGACGTCGAACGCAGGTCCTCGGCCTCGTTCTCCTCGCCGATGCTGACCTGCACGGTGCCCGGGGTGTGCGCCGAAGCGAGCAGCTTGAGCACCACCACCTGCTCCTCGAGCGCCTCCAGTACCTGGCGAAGCGATCCCGGGAAGTCGGCCACGTTGCGGGTCAGGTTGGCCGTCCCGCCGAGCATGAGCCGCTCCTCGGGATGCTCCACCAGCGCATCGATCAGCACCATGGCCAGTGTGGTGACCGGGCCGCGCAGCTCGGTCGGCGCGGCCTCGGGCAGCTCGGCGACCAGCGCCGACGCGTCGGCCAGCCGGCGGCCGACCATCGCGGTGTTGAGCATCGAACGGATGCGGCTGACCGACTCCTCGCTGAGCACCTCGCCGAGGTCGACCATCCGCTGGTCCACCCGGCCGCTGTCGGTGATCAGCACCAGCATCAGCCGGGCCGGGGTCAGCGCGATCAGCTCGAGGTGGCGCACCGTGGACCGGGTCAGCGTGGGGTACTGCACCACCGCGACCTGGCGGGTGAGCTGGGCCAGCAGCCGCACGCTGCGCCGCAGCACGTCGTCGAGGTCCATGGCGCCGCCGAGGAAGCTCTGGATGGCCTTGCGCTCCGCGGCCGACAGCGGCTTGACCTGGCTGAGCTTGTCGACGAACCGGCGGTAGCCCTTGTCGGTGGGAATGCGGCCCGCGCTGGTGTGGGGCTGCGCGATGTAGCCGTCCTCCTCCAGCACCGCCATGTCGTTGCGAACGGTGGCACTCGACACCCCGAGCCCGTGCCGGTCCACGATCGCCTTGGAGCCGACCGGCTCCTGGGTCGCGACGTAGTCGGCGACGATGGCGCGAAGGACCGCGAATCGCCGTTCGTCGGTGTTCATGCGGGATCACCTTCCCCCAGCTGCCAGCGGTCTCACCAGTCATCCCAGTCTACGGCGCGGAGCGCCCCGAACCGGCCGCCGCCGCACCACGCCGACGTATCGTGCATCACCGGAAGGCCGGAGCGCCTCCGCTGGCGCCCGCCGCCACCGGACCCGCCCACCGGCCTCCCGCCGGCGGGGTCAACATTCGAGCAACGCCCGGACCACCGCGTCGGCCAGCAGCCGGCCCCTGCGGGTGAGCACCGCCCGCCCGGCGGCCAGGGACGAGGTGTCCAGCAGCCCGTCTTCGGCCGCCCGCACCGCCGCTGCCCGACCGCCGTCGCCGAGCGACGACAGCCGCAGGCCCTCGGCGAGGCGGACCCCTAGCAGCACCCGCTCCTCGTGGCGCTCGTCGGCGGTCAACTGCTCACGACCGGCCTCCGGGGATCCGCCGTCGGCCAGTGCGGCGGCGTAGCGCGCGGGGTGCTTGACGTTCCACCAACGCACCCCACCGATGTGCCCGTGCGCGCCCGGCCCGGCACCCCACCAGTCGCCGTCGCCCCAGTAGCCCAGGTTGTGCCGGCAGCGCGTGGCGTCCGAGGTCGACCAGTTGGACACCTCGTACCAGGCCATCCCGGACTTCGAGAGCACGTCGTCGACCAGTTCGTACCGGTCGGCCGCGACGTCGTCCACCGGGGCCGCGAGCTCACCACGCCGGATCCGCCGCGCCAGCGCTGTGCCGTCCTCCACGATCAGGGCGTACGCCGATACGTGGTCGACACCGGCGCTCAGTACGGCGTCCAGTGAGGCCCGCAGGTCGTCGTCGGTCTCCCCCGGAGTGCCGTAGATGAGGTCCAGGCTCACCTGGTCGATGCCGCCCGCGCGGGCCTCGCGCGCGGCGGCCACCGGACGGCCGGGGGTGTGCCGGCGGTCGAGTACCGCAAGGACCCCGGGCGCGGCGGACTGCATGCCCAGCGAGACCCGCGTGTAACCGGCCTCGGCCAACCCGGCGAAGAACTCCGGCGAGGTGGACTCGGGGTTGGCCTCGGTGGTCACCTCCGCGCCCTCGGCCAGCCCGAACGTCGTCCGCACGGCGTCGAGCACGTCGGTGAGACCGGCGGCGCCGAGCAGGGAGGGTGTGCCCCCGCCGACGAACACCGTGTCCGCGGCCGGGACCCGGCCCGATCCCCCGAGCACCTCGACGGCGAGGTCCAGCTCGCGCCGCACCGCCTCCAGCCATCCGGCGGGCGAGGCTCCGGAGCCCTCCAGTTCACTGGCGGTGTAGGTGTTGAAGTCGCAGTAGCCGCACCGTGACGCGCAGAACGGCACGTGCACGTAGACCCCGAAGGGTCTCGTTCCCAGTCCGTCGGTCGCAGACGGCGGGAAGACCGCCGGGGGCGTCACCACCGGGTCCCCGTTCGCACGTGCCTATCGGTTCTCATCGCCACCATTGTGCGCCATCGCGCCGACACATCCGCGGATATTCTCTTTATTGTCGATCGAATTAGTACAAAATGGAACGGCGAATTCCCGGTACCGTCCCACGGAGCACACCCGGAGAGGTCGCCGGAACCGCCGCGACCTGCCATGATCGAAATTGCGGCCCCGCCGTATGCCTCCCTGTACCGGGGTCCTCACAGCTGGTGATGTGATGACGCTCCCAACATTTGGGCGCGACTGGTAACCGGCCAGACAAAGTGGCACATTTGTAGGTATGCATTCAGCGCTGCGCATGCGACTCGTGGCACGACGCCACGTCGACCTGCAGCGTGTTTCCAGCGCGATGTGCCGGCTCTCGGACTGACCCGCGCCAACGTCCCCACCACGAGTGAAGACGGCCGGGCAGCCGCCGACACTCGTCTGGTCTGATCACCCGGCGACCGGTCGCGCGGTGCTGCTCGGCTTGACCTGGAGGTCTGAGCCAGCATGGTCCCCCCGCCCGCGACCGACACGCCCAAGAAGCCCCGTACCGAGGGGCAGTGGGCTCTCGGCCACCGAGAACCCCTCAACCCGAACGAGAAGTTCAAGCTCGAAGACGATGCGCTGAACGTCCGCGCGCGCATCGAGGACGTCTACTCCAAGCAGGGTTTCGACTCGATCCACCCCAACGACCTGCGCGGACGCTTCCGCTGGATGGGGCTGTACACCCAGCGCAAGCCGGGTATCGACGGAGGCAAGACCGGCTCGCTCAGCGATGACGAGCTGGACGACAAGTACTTCATGATGCGGGTGCGCGTCGACTCCGGCGCCCTGACCACCGAGCAGCTCCGGGTGATCGGCGAGGTCTCGCGCGACTACGCCCGTGACACCGCCGACATCACCGACCGCCAGAACATCCAGCTGCACTGGGTGCGCGTCGAGGACGTCCCGGCGATCTGGGAGAAGATCGAGGCCGTCGGGCTGTACACCACCGAGGCCTGCGGCGACTGCCCCCGCGTCGTGCTCGGGTCGCCGGTCGCGGGCATCGCCGCCGACGAGATCGTGGACGGCACCCCCGCCATCCAGCAGATCGTCGAGCGCTACATCGGCAACCCCGAGTACTCCAACCTGCCCCGCAAGTTCAAGTCCGCGATCTCGGGCTCTCCGCGCCACGACGTGGTGCACGAGATCAACGACATCGCCTTCGTGGGCGTGCGGCACCCCGAGCACGGTCCCGGGTTCGACCTGTGGGTCGGCGGCGGGCTGTCCACCAACCCCAAGCTCGGCGTACGGCTGGGCGCGTGGGTGCCGGTGGACGAGGTCGCCGACGTGTGGGCAGGTGTTGTGGGCCTGTTCCGTGACTACGGCTACCGCCGGCTGCGCAACCGCGCCCGGATCAAGTTCCTGGTCGCCGACTGGGGTGCCGAGAAGTTCCGCGAGGTCCTCGAGAAGGAGTACCTCGAGCGCCCGCTGATCGACGGTCCGGCCCCTGAGCACTGGACCGGTCCGCGTGACCACATCGGCGTGCACAAGCAGGTCGACGGGCGAAACTACGTGGGGGCGGCCGCGATCGCCGGCCGGGTCTCCGGCACGAAGCTGATCAGCATCGCCGAGGCGGCCGAGCGGGCCGGCTCGCGGCGCACCCGGCTCACCGTGCAGCAGCAGCTGCTCGTCCTGGACGTCGAGGACGACGCGGTCGGCGCGCTCACCGCCGAGCTCTCCGAGCTGGGGCTGCAGGCCGACCCGTCGCCGTGGCGCAGGTTCACGATGGCCTGCACCGGCATCGAGTTCTGCAAGCTGGCGATCGTCGAGACCAAGGGCCGCGCGATCACGCTGGTCTCCGAGCTCGAGGAGCGGCTGGCCGACATCGCCGACCTGGACGTTCCCATCAGCATCCACCTGAACGGCTGCCCGAACGCCTGCGCCCGCACCCAGACCGCCGACATCGGGCTCAAGGGTCAGATCGTCACCGACGACGACGGCAACCAGGTGCCCGGCTTCCAGGTGCACCTGGGCGGCGGGCTCGGGCTGGACGCCGGCTTCGGCCGCAAGCTCCGCGGGCTCAAGGTGACCTCCTCGGGGCTCGGCGACTACGTCGACAACCTGGTGCGCACCTACCTCAAGCAGCGCGACGAGGGAGAGCGGTTCGCCCAGTGGGTCCTGCGCGCCGACGAGGCGGACCTGACGTGAGCGAACCTGTCATGAACGGGCACGAGTCGTGAGCACGGAGCGGGCGGTGCCCTTCTACTGCCCCTACTGCGGTGAAGAGGACCTGCGCCCGGTGGAGGAACCACACGGCGCATGGCGGTGCGCGGGATGCCTGCGCACGTTCGCGGTGAAGCTGGTCGGGATCGGGATTCCAGAGGGAGCGGTGTCGGAATGAGCGTGACCGTAGTCGAGCAGGACCTGCGTGGCCTGGCCGAGCAGGGAGCGGCCGAGCTGGGTCCGGACGCAACCGCCCACGAGCTCCTCGAGTGGACCGCCAGGACCTTCGGCGACCGGTTCATCGTCGCCTCCAACATGCAGGACGCGGTGCTGGTGGAGCTGGCCGCGAAGGCCAAGCCGGGCGTCGACGTGCTGTTCCTGGACACCGGTTACCACTTCGCCGAGACCATCGGCACCCGCGACGCGGTGGAGCAGGTCTACGGGGTGAACATCGTCAACGCCCGCCCCGAGCACACCGTCGCGGAGCAGGACTCGCTTCTGGGCAAGGACCTGTTCGCCCGCGACCCGAACCAGTGCTGCGCCCTGCGCAAGGTCGAGCCGCTGCAGCGCACCCTGGCCGGCTACCAGGCCTGGGTCACCGGAGTCCGCCGGGTGGAGGCTCCGACCCGAGCCAACACCCCGCTGATCACCTACGACGAGAAGTTCGGGCTGGTGAAGATCAACCCGATCGCGGCGTGGAGCGACGAGGACATGGAGCGCTACATCGCCGAGAACGGCATCCTGGTCAACCCGCTGGTGGACGCCGGTTACCCGTCGATCGGCTGCGCGCCCTGCACCGTGAAACCGGCACCGGGGGCCGACCCGCGATCGGGCCGCTGGGCCGGTCGCGCCAAGACCGAGTGCGGGCTGCACGCGTGACCGGGCGAAGCGAGCAAGGAGACAACTCATGACCGCGACGCTGAACGCGCCCACGGCGGACACCTCGTTCGACGCTCTGGACGTGCTCGAGTCCGAGGCGATCCACATCTTCCGGGAGGTGGCCGGGGAGTTCGACCGCCCGGTCATCCTGTTCTCCGGCGGCAAGGACTCCACGCTGCTGGTGCACCTGGCGGTCAAGGCGTTCGCGCCCGCGCCGGTGCCGTTCTCCCTGCTGCACGTCGACACCGGGCACAACTACCAGGAGGTCATCGACTTCCGCGACCAGCTCGTCGAGAAGCTGGGGTTGCGGCTGGTGGTGGCGCACGTGCAGGACTGGATCGACGACGGCCGGCTCACCGAGCGGCCGGACGGCACGCGCAACCCGCTGCAGACGGTGCCGCTGCTCGACTCCATCGTCGAGGGTCGCTTCGACGCCGTCTTCGGCGGCGGGCGCCGCGACGAGGAGAGGGCCCGGGCCAAGGAGCGCATCATCAGCCTGCGCGACAGTTTCGGCCGGTGGGACCCTCGCAAGCAGCGTCCCGAGCTGTGGAACCTCTACAACGGCCGGCACGCGGCGGGTGAGCACGTCCGGGTCTTCCCGATCTCCAACTGGACCGAGCTCGACGTGTGGCGCTACATCCAGCGTGAGGGCATCGAACTGCCGAGCGTGTACTACGCCCACCAGCGCGAGGTGTTCCGGCGCGACGGGATGTGGATGGCGGAGGGCCCGTGGGGTGGCCCCCGCGAGGGTGAGACCCTCGAGCTCAAGAGCGTCCGCTACCGCACGGTCGGCGACGGCTCGTGCACCGGAGCCGTGGAGTCGACCGCGACCACTCTCGACGAGGTGATCGCCGAGGTCACCGCGTCGCGGCTGACCGAACGCGGCGCCACCAGGGCCGACGACCGCATGTCCGAGGCCGCAATGGAAGACCGTAAGCGAGAGGGTTACTTCTGATGGTGGACTCCGCCGAGCGACGCGACCTGCTCAGGTTCGCGACCGCCGGGAGCGTCGACGACGGCAAATCCACCCTGGTGGGACGGCTGCTCTACGACACCAAGTCGGTACTGGCCGACCAGATCGAGGCCGTCCACCGCGCCTCGGTCGACAAGGGCCTGAGCACCCCGGACCTGTCGCTGCTGGTCGACGGCCTGCGCGCGGAACGCGAGCAGGGCATCACCATCGACGTCGCCTACCGCTACTTCGGCACGCCCAAGCGCGAGTTCGTGCTGGCCGACACCCCCGGGCACGTGCAGTACACCCGCAACACGGTGACCGGTGCGTCGACCGCCGAACTCGCGGTGCTGCTGGTCGACGCCCGTTACGGCGTCGTGGAGCAGACCCGCCGGCACGCGGCGGTGCTCGCGCTGCTGCGGGTCCCCCGCTTGGTGCTCGCGGTGAACAAGATCGACCTCGTGGACTTCGACGAAGCCGTGTTCAGCGCGATCGCCAAGGACTTCGCCGGGCTGGCCAAGGCGTTGGGCTACCCCGACGACCGGATCGTCACCATCCCGGTGTCGGCGCTGCTGGGCGACAACGTCGTGGAGCCGTCCACGAACACCTCCTGGTACAGCGGTCCGACGCTGCTGGAGCACCTGGAGTCCGTCCCGGTGACCAGCCCTGAACTGGATGCCCCCCTGCGGATGCCGGTCCAGTACGTGATCCGCCCGCGCACCCCGGAGCACCCCGACTACCGGGGCTACGCGGGACAGGTCGCGGCCGGGACGGTGCGCAAGGGGCAGCGCGTGCTGGTGCTGCCCGAGGAGCTCTCCTCCACCGTGGAGGCGATCGACACCGCCGACGGCGAGCTCGACCATGCCGGGGTCGGGCGTAGCGTCACCGTGCTGCTCGCCGACGACATCGACATCCCCCGGGGCAGCATGATCGTGGCCGCCGATTCCCCGCCGAGGCTCACCGACGAGATCGAGGCCACCCTGTGCTGGCTGGCGGAGAAGCCGCTGCGGCCGGGGGCGCGATTGCTGCTCAAACACGGCACCCGCACCACGCAGGCCATCGTCGGTGTGCTGCACGACCGGCTGGACACCGACACGCTCACCCGGTCCGAGCCGGAGAAGCTCGAGATCAACGACATCGGGCGGGTGACGATCCGGACCGCCGACCGGCTACCGGTCGACGACTACGCCGACAACCGTGCGACCGGCGCGTTCCTGCTCATCGACCCGCCGACGGGCAACACGCTCGCGGCCGGGCTGGTGGGCAGCCCGCTCGAGCTCACCGAGCTGTCGTAGCCGAGCCGTCCGGGTCCTGGGCCCTGCTCAGGACTCGGCGGTCGTCTCGGACGTCGAGGACACCGGCCAGACCGACTGCCATGAGCGGTCCTGCCTGGTGTGCGCGAGAATCCCCTCCGGCAGCTCACCGGCCACGACCTGTCCGACGGTGGTCAGCTCGAGGATCGAGCGCAGGCTGGCCCGGACCGCCACCCAGACGTCCTGCAGGTGCTCGGCGGCACCCTGGTAGGCGAGGCTCTCCGGGCGCTGGCCCCGGACCAGCGCGAGCGGCCCGTCGGTGACCCGTATGACGTCGGCCAGCGAGATCGACCGGGCCGGGCGGGCCAACCGGTGACCACCGTCGGGGCCCCGTCTGCTCTCGATCAACCCGGCGCGCCTCAGCTCGACCAGAATGCTGTCGAGAAATGTCCTCGGGATCTCCTGCGCGGCCGCGATGTCATCCGCTTTCACCGCGCACCCCTCAGGGGCATTCGTCAGTACGCACAACGCGCGAATCGCGTAGTCCGCCCTGGCCGAGATCTGCATGAAATCGCTCCCGCCCCACCGGCCGACCTTCCGGTGCCATCTTGGCCCATGAGCGGTGTGTAGTACCCGTCACCCATTTGTTGACTATGTCGCCCAGGAATGTGACCATCTAAAGGTGTACAACGACGTGTCGCGCGGCTTATCGATCCAGCCGATGCTGGTCCGCCGGCTCCACGTCGATCTGATGCGCATCTTCTCCGCCTGCTGCCGGGCCGGACGCTGACCCTCCCGCCCCGTCCCGCGCCTCGCCACCGAACCGGCGACGCACCCACTTAGGCAGGTCATCCCGTGCACTTGGATCTCACACTCGCAACCGCCGGCCTGCTCGTCGGCCTGCTCGTGGGTCTCACCGGCATGGGCGGGGGCGCACTGCTCACGCCGCTGCTGGTGCTCTTCTTCAAGGTCGCTCCGCTGGCGGCGATCTCCAGTGATCTGCTCACCTCGATGGTGATGAAGCCCGTCGGCGGAGCGGTGCACCTGCGCCACCGGACGGTGCACTGGACGCTCGTGGGCTGGCTGACCCTCGGATCGGTGCCCTCGGCCTTCGCCGGAGCGGTGGTGATCGGCAGGATGGGCCACGGCACCGGTGTGCAGGACAACCTCAAGGTGGTCATCGGCCTCGCTCTGTGCGCATCCGTGACGATGATGCTGGTGCGCCAGGTGCTCGACCTGCGCAACCGCCGCCGCGACGCCCTCGCCGGTGTCGTCCCGGATCCCGACCGCCCCCTGGACGTCCGCCCGCTACGCACCCTGGCGATCGGCGTGGTCGGCGGCTTCGCGGTCGGCCTGACCTCCGTCGGCGCCGGCTCGGTGATCATCGCTCTGCTCCTCATCGCCTACCCCACACTGCGCCCGGCCCAGCTCGTCGGGACCGACATCGTGCAGGCCATCCCGCTGGTCGCGGCGGCCACGCTCGGGCACCTGATCTTCGGTGACGTGCACCTGGCCATCACCGCCTCCCTGCTGATCGGCGCCCTGCCGGGCGTCTACCTGGGCGCCCGGTTCTCCGCCCAGGGCCCGGCCGCCGTGATCCGCCCGGTGATCGTCGGAGTGCTGCTCGCCTCCGCGCTGGCACTGCTGAAGGTGGCCACCCCGCTGATCATCGGCAGTGCGCTGGCCGGAGTCGCCGTGATGGTGCTGCTCCGCCCGAAGGCCGCTCGCGCGGTGCCGCGGTCCGCCGAAGCCCGGGAGCTCGACACCGTCCACTGACTCACGGGGCGCGCGGCGCAAGCCGCGCACCCTGCCACCGGCTCGCGCCCCTCGGCGGTCCGCTCGGCTTCAAAATCCTCCATATCGATAGATCTCACCGAGATTCGGAGCTCATCCATGTCCGCAAGACGACGTGCCCTCGCCGCCGTTCTGCTCACCGCGGCCGCGATCGGCGTCGCCGGCTGCTCACGGGCCGCCGAGAGCCCCGCCGCACCGTCGGGCGGTGACCAGGCAGCGGCGGCACCGGCCGGTCCGGCCGCCGAGCTGCGGCTGGGCTACTTCCCCAACCTCACCCATGCCGCCGCGATCATCGGGGTGGACAAGGGCTTCATCGCCGCTGAGCTCGGCTCCACCAAGCTCACCACCCAGCAGTTCAACGCCGGCGGCGACGCGGTGAACGCGCTGCTCGGCGGCTCGCTCGACGCCTCCTTCATCGGTTCCGGACCCGCGATCAACGCCTTCTCCAAGTCCGACGGGAAAGCCGTGCGGATCATCGCCGGCGCCACCGACGGCGGCGCACAGCTGGTGGTGCGCCCGACCATCAGCAGCCCCGACCAGCTCAAGGGCAAGGTGATCGCCGTCCCGCAGGTCGGCAACACCCAGGACATCGCGCTGCGGAAGTGGCTCAAGGAGGTGAACCTGGCCGACGGCCCGGACAAGGCGGTCGTCGCCGCGCTGGACAACCCGCGCACCCTGGACAGCTACAAGCTGGGCGCCGTCGACGGTGGCTGGCTGCCCGAACCGTGGGCCTCCCGGCTGGTCGACGCGGGCGCGAAGCTGCTGCTCGACGAGAAGACCCGCTGGCCCGGGGGCCACTTCCCCACCACCGTGCTGGTCGTGCGCACCGACTACCTGACCCAGCACCCGGAGACCGTCCGGGCCCTGCTGCGCGGCGAGCTCAAGGCCGTCGACTTCATCAACGGCAACTCGGCCGAGGCCAAGACCCTGGTCAACGACGGCGTGCAGAAGCTGACCGGTAAGAACCTGGCGCCGCCGGTGCTCGACCGCGCCTGGGCCGACATCCACGTCAGCGCGGATCCGCTGGCCTCCACGTTCGCCCAGCTGTCCAAGGACAGCGTGACCGCCGGGGTCACCGAGCAGGAGACCGACGTGCACGGTCTGTTCGATCTGACCGCGCTCAACACGGAGCTGCAGGCGGCGGGCAAGCCCGCCGTCGACACCGCAGGCCTCGACAAGCCCAAGGGGTGACCGCATGACCGCGCTGCTGGAGAACCTGGACCTCGACGCACCCACCCGGGCCGCCGTCGAGCTCACCGACGTCGGCAAGGTCTTCGGGCGCGGCCCCGAGGCCGTCACCGCTCTCACCGGGGTGGACCTGCGCGTGGCGCCGGGCGAGTTCGTCGTACTGCTCGGGGCCTCGGGCTGCGGCAAGTCCACCCTGCTCAACCTGATCGCCGGGCTGGACCGGCCGAGCACCGGTCAGGTCGACGTGGCGGTGCACCGGCCGGCGGTGATGTTCCAGGAGCCGGCGCTGCTGCCGTGGCTCAGTGCTTCCCGCAACGTCGAGCTGCCGCTGAGGCTGTCGGGCATCGGTCGCGGTGCCCGCCGTGCCCGGGCCGGTGCGCTGCTCGACCTGGTGCGTCTGTCCGGTCAGGCCGGCAAGCGCCCGCACGAGCTGTCCGGCGGCATGCGCCAGCGGGTGGCGCTCGCGCGCGCTCTCGCGGCCACCACGGACGGTGCCGGTGGCGCCGGGGGGCTGCTGCTCATGGACGAGCCGTTCGCGGCCCTGGACGCGATCACCCGCGACTTCCTGCAGCTCGAGCTGCAGCGGATCTGGCGGGCCACCGACACCGCGGTCCTGTTCGTCACCCACGACGTGCGCGAGGCCGTCCGCCTCGGCCAGCGGGTCGTGCTGCTGTCCTCCCGGCCGGGCACGGTGGTGCGGGAGTGGGCTCTGGACGAGGGCACCGACCGCACCGCCCTGACCGACGAGATCACCGACCGCCTCAGGCAGGTGATCTCCAGCCATGCCCGGGTCTGAGCTGCTGCCCGACGCCGGGACCGCCCCCGGCGGTCGGGCCGCCACCACCCAGGCGGGCCGCGACGCCGCGGTGGGCGCGGGTCTGGACGCGCTGGACACACCCACCGTCGAAGGCGGGCCCTCGTGGCGCCGTTTCGCCGCCGGCGCCGTACCGCCTCTCGTGGCTCTGGTGGTCGCGCTGGTGATCTGGCAGGCGCTGTGGGCCGGGGCGTTCTGGTCGGAGTACCAGCTTCCCTCCCCGCAGTCGGTGTGGCACGAGTTTTCGAAGGTCGTCGTCAGCGGAGAGATCTGGGAAATCGTCTGGACATCGCTGCACCGCGCGGTGCTCGGGTTCGTGGCCTCCGTCGTGATCGCCACCCCGCTGGGCCTGCTGGTGGCCAAGGTGAACGTGGTGCGCGCCGCGATCGGGTCGCTGCTGGCCGGCCTGCAGAGCCTGCCGTCGGTGGCCTGGGTGCCCGCGGCGGTCCTGTGGTTCGGGCTCACCGACTCCACGATCTACTTCGTGGTCCTGATGGGCGCGATCCCGTCGGTCGCCAACGGCCTGGTCGCCGGCATCGACCAGATTCCGCCGATCCTGCCCCGGGTGGGCCACGTGATGGGCGCGGGCCGGCTCGACTCCGCCCGGCTCATCCTGCTGCCCGCCGCGCTACCGGGGTACATCGCCGGCTGCAAGCAGGGCTGGGCGTTCTCCTGGCGCTCCCTGATGGCCGCCGAGATCATCGCCGTGTCCCCCCAGCTCGGAGTCGGTCTCGGCGCATACCTCAAGCAGGGCAGCGACTACAACTCGATGCCCGAGGTGATCGCGGCGATCTTCCTGATCCTGATCGTGGGTATCGGCATCGAGCTGCTGGCGTTCCGGCCGGTGGAGCGGCGTGTTCTGCAGTCCCGGGGCCTGTCGACCGCCCGCTGACCGCGACTCGCGGCCGACCCTGATCACCAGGCGCGGCCCCGCCGGATACGGTGCCCGTATGACCTCGACGCCCCCGGCCACCGAAGACACAGAGCTGGTCCATCTGGAGATCAGCGATGGGATCGCCACCATCACGCTCGACTCCCCGCACAACCGCAACGCGCTGTCCGCCCAGCTGCGCCGCGAACTGCGCGGCCACCTGGACACCGCCATCGCCTCCGACGATGCGCGGGCGATCGTGCTGACCCACACCGGCAAGGTGTTCTGCTCCGGCGCCGATCTCAAGGAGTCCCGGGGCGCCGCGGCCAAGGACCAGGGTGTCGGCGAGGTGCCGGCGATCTTCGAGCAGATCTGGACCTCGCCGACGCCGGTGGTGGCCCGGCTGGCCGGTCCGGTTCGGGCCGGCGGCACCGGGATGGTGGCCTGCTGCGACATCGCGGTCGCCTCGGAAGCGGTGAACTTCGCGTTCACCGAGGTCCGGATCGGCGTGGTGCCCGCGGTGATCACCGTGCCGCTGGTGGCCAAGGTGCAACCGACCGCCCTGCACGAGCTGTTCCTGACCGGCGAGACCTTCGACGCCCACCGGGCCGCCGCGATCGGGCTGATCACCTCGGCCGTGCCCGCCGAGGGCCTGGACGAGGAGGTGCGCCGCTACACCGACATGCTCCGGCTCGGCGCACCCGGCGCGCTGGCCGAGACCAAGGAGCTGCTGCGCCGGCCGGTCACCGCCACGATGCACGAGGACCTGCTGAAGCTGGCCGAGTACTCCGCCGCCCGCTTCGCCTCCGAGGAGGGCCAGGAGGGCATCGCGGCGTTCGGCGAGAAGCGCAAGCCGTCCTGGGTGCGTTGAGCGCCTGAGGGGGCCTCAGGGCCCTCGCTCAAGGCCCTCGCTGGCTCACCGGCCGACGGCGTCGGGGTCCACTACGACGAACGAGCCGTAGTGGTCGGCGGTGTAGTACAGCTCGCGGCCGCCACCGGTGATGAAGCGGCGCGCCCCCCGGTCCCGGGAACCCGGTGTCGGGATCGTGTACTCGTGGTAGTAGCCGCGCTGGTGCTGGGGCAGCCGCCGCTCGAAGTTCCCGAAGGTGGCTCCGTCCTGGGAGTACCGCTGGGGTGCACCGGTGGCGATCGATCGCCACTCGGTCGCCGCCTCGGGCGGCAACGCGCACAGCGACCGGACCGGCAGCCTGGATTCGGCCGCGCCCGGCGCGTTGGGCGAGGGGGCGGGGCAGGAACCGGCGGACTGCGCCGTGAGCCCGGCCGAAGCCGCCGTCGAGGCCGCCACCGATCCTGTCCCCGGGCCGGACGCCGCGCCGGATCCCGCGCCCGAGGCTCCGGGACCGCAGCCGGCCAGCAGCGCACCGAGCAACAACGACACCGCCGCGACGCGCGAACGTCCCGGTGAGAGAGCCCCGATCATGCGTCGGGCCGCCCCGAACGGGCCGCCCGGACCCGGGCCAGGAGCGTGTCCAGCAGGTCGGAAGCCCGGTCGGCGAGCAGCGCCACTCCGGCGCACAGCGGCAGCAGGACGACGATCGCCAGCAGCACCTGTAGCGGGAACGGAGACTGCGTGATCCACAGTTCGACGGAGTCCCACCAGTTCGCCAGCCCACGTAGCACGCTCCACAGGGTAGACCCGGCGTGATCGCGATAGGTTCGTGCCATGTTCGCTGTCTATGCCGCTGAGCCCAGCCCCGACGATCCCCTGGCCGCCCTCCGGGTCGGTGACCGCCCGGAGTCGGAGGTCCCCGACGGCTGGGTGCGGGTGAACGTCACCGCGGCGAGCCTCAACATGCACGACGTCTGGACACTGCGGGGCGTCGGGATCAAGGCCGAGCAGTTCCCGATGATCCTGGGCTGTGACGGCGCGGGAACCCTGCCCGACGGCACCGAGGTGGTGCTGCACTCGGTCATCGGCGATCCGGCCTGGAGCGGTGACGAGACGCTCGACCCGAAGCGCACCCTGCTCACCGAGAAGCACCAGGGCAGTTTCGCCGAGTCGGTGGTGGTGCCCGCTCGCAACGCGGTACCGAAGCCGGCCGGGCTCTCCGCCGTGGCCGCCGCCGGCATGGGGACCGCGTGGCTGACCGCCTACCGGATGCTGTTCACGAAGTCGGGCCTGCGTCCGGGGCAGACGATGCTGGTCCAGGGAGCCTCCGGGGGCGTCTCCACGGCTCTGATCCAGCTCGGGCGCGCGGCCGGACTGCGGGTGTGGGTGACCGGCCGCTCCGACGAGAAGCGCGCACTGGCCGAGAAGCTGGGCGCGCACGCCACCTACGGCTCCGGGGAGCGGCTGCCGGAGAAGGTGGACGGCGTCTTCGAGACCGTCGGCGAGGCGACCTGGAGCCACTCGCTGCGCGCGCTGAAGCCCGGCGGGATCGTGGTGTGCTCGGGTTCCACGAGCGGCCCCAACCCGCCCGCCGATCTGCAGCGGTTGTTCTTCCTGCAGCTGCGCGTCGTGGGTTCCACCATGGGCACGCTCGACGAGCTGCGTGACCTGCTGAGCTTCGTCGACACCGCCGGCATCACCCCCGAGGTCGGGCTGGAACTGCCCATGGAGCAGGCGGAGGACGGGTTCCGGGCGATGATCGACGGCAAGACCGCCGGCAAGATCGTGTTCACCCGCTAGGTCCACGAAATTGACGAATATCACTGCATCAGGGGACGCAATTAACCGCCCTGACAGCGCACTCCCGTAAAGTCTGTGGACGTGATAAGCGCATCCTTACCGTCGGCTCGCCGGTCGACCGAGTCCGAAGGCGTCGTCGAGATACTCGACCGCGCCGACCGGGCGGTGGATGCTGTGCTCACCCCGGTGATCACCAAGGAGGGGCTGACCCGCGAGGCGTGGCGGGTTCTGCTGCTGCTCTACCGGGGCGGTGGCCGCAGCATGGGGGAGATCGCCGAGCACGCCGCGATCCCCAACCCGACGGCGACCCGTGTGGTGGACCGCCTGGTGGAGAACGAGATGGCCCGCCGGCGTACCGACCCCAACGACCGGAGGCGGGTGCTCGTGCACCTGGCCACCGGGGGGCGGGAGGTCGTCAAGCGGGTGAGCCGGGACCTGGAGAGGCGCTTCGACTCGGCGTTCGACGATTTCCCGATCACCGAGCGAGAGCTCGGCGCACTCCTCACGCAGCTCTCCGAGACCATCGAGCAGGTCGGCAACTAGCCGGGGCCCCGCTCGTTCCCGCTCCCGGGCTCCTACTTCTTCGACTTCGCCGCGTCGCCGGCCTCGTCGGTGGACAGCGCGGCGACGAAGGCCTCCTGCGGGACCTCGACCCGCCCGATGGTCTTCATCCGCTTCTTGCCCTCCTTCTGCTTCTCCAGGAGCTTGCGCTTACGGGTGATGTCACCGCCGTAGCACTTGGCCAGGACGTCCTTGCGGATCGCCCGGATGTTCTCCCGGGCGATGATCCGGGACCCGATGGCCGCCTGGATCGGCACCTCGAACTGCTGGCGCGGGATCAGCGTGCGCAGCTTCGAGGCCATCGTGGTGCCGTAGGCGTAGGCCGCGTCGCGATGGCGGATCGCGGAGAACGCGTCCACCGGCTCGCCCTGCAACAGAATGTCGATCTTGACGAGATCGGCCTCCTGCTCGCCGGCCTCCTCGTAGTCCAGCGACGCGTACCCCCTGGTACGGGACTTCAGTGCATCGAAGAAGTCGAAGATGATCTCGGCCAGGGGCATGGTGTAGCGCAGCTCGACCCGGGTCTCGGACAGGTAGTCCATCCCGCCCAGCACCCCGCGCCGGGACTGGCACAGCTCCATGATCGCCCCGATGAACTCCGAGGGCGCGAGGACCGTGGTCTTCACGACCGGCTCGTGCACCTCTGCGATCTTGCCGGTAGGCCAGTCGGAGGGGTTGGTGACGGTCAGCTCGGTCCCGTCGTCCATCACCACCCGGTAGACCACGTTGGGCGCGGTGGCGATCAGGTCCAGGCCCGCCTCGCGTTCGAGGCGGTCACGGGTGATCTCCAGGTGCAGCAACCCGAGGAAACCGCAGCGGAAGCCGAAGCCCAGCGCGGTCGAGGTCTCGGGCTCGTAGGTCAGCGCGGCGTCGTTGAGCTGCAGTTTGTCCAGCGCCTCGCGCAGCTCGGGGTAGTCCGATCCGTCGACCGGGTAGAGCCCGGAGTAGACCATCGGCCGCGGCTCGCGGTAGCCGGTGAGCGGCTCCGCGGCCCCGTTTCGCTGCGAGGTGACGGTGTCGCCGACCTTGGACTGGCGGACGTCCTTCACCCCGGTGATCAGGTATCCCACCTCGCCGACCCCCAGGCCGACCGACGGCTTGGGCTCCGGGGAGACGATGCCGACCTCGAGCAGCTCGTGCACCGCGCCGGTGGACATCATCTTGATCCGCTCGCGCGGGGTGATCCGCCCGTCCACCACCCGGATGTAGGTGATGACCCCGCGGTAGGTGTCGTACACCGAGTCGAAGATCATCGCTCGGGCGGGTGCGTCGGAGTCGCCGACCGGTGCCGGTACGAGCCGCACGACCTCGTCGAGCAGCTCACGCACCCCGGACCCGGTCTTCGCGCTGACCCGCAGCACGTCACCGGGCTCGCAGCCCACGATGTGCGCCAGCTCGGCGGCGTACCGGTCCGGGTCGGCGGCCGGGAGGTCGATCTTGTTGAGCACCGGGATGACCGTGAGGTCCTTCTCCAGCGCGAGGTAGAGGTTGGCCAGCGTCTGGGCCTCGATGCCCTGCGCGGCGTCGACCAGCAGGATGGCACCCTCACAGGCCTCGAGAGCCCGGGACACCTCGTAGGTGAAGTCGACGTGGCCGGGGGTGTCGATCAGGTGCAGGACGTACTCGGTGTCCCCCACCTTCCACGGCAGCCTGACGTTCTGGGCCTTGATCGTGATCCCGCGCTCGCGCTCGATGTCCATCCGGTCGAGGTACTGGGCTCGGGAGTTCCGCTCGTCGACCACGCCGGTGTACTGCAGCATGCGGTCGGCCAGCGTGGACTTGCCATGGTCGATGTGCGCGATGATGCAGAAGTTCCGGATGCGCTCAGGCGCGGTGAACGTGCGGTCGGCGAAGCTACTCACTCGGGTCCTTTACGTGCGGGAGGCTTCCTCCATGGTCGCATGTCACCCGCGTGGGGCTTGCGGGCGCGTCCTGCGAGGTGGTGCAGCTCTCCCTCCCGGCGGACCCGGGCTCAGGAGGTGCGGACGACCTTCCAGACCAGGCTGACCACCAGCGCCGCGACCACAACGAGGAACACCCGGCGCACGAATCCGGAGCCGCGCCCGATCGCCAGCCGGGCCCCGATCAGGCTGCCGCAGATGTTGCAGACCGCCATCGCCGCGCCCAGACCGAGCAGCACCACACCGGCGGGCAGGAACACCATCAGTGCGCCGACATTGGTCGCGGTGTTGACCAGCTTCGCGGTGGCCGAGGCTTCCAGAAACCCGAACCCGACCAGTCCCACCAGCCAGAACACCAGGAACGATCCGGTACCCGGGCCGGCAAGGCCGTCCCAGAACCCGATCAGCAGACCGCCGGCCAGCATCGCCAGCAGCTGGTGCGCGCGCCCGAACCGGGGGGCGTGCACGGTGCCCAGGCCGGGCCGCCGCCACGTGTACAGCCCGACCGCCACCAGCGCGACCAGCACCACGTAGGTGAGCACCCGCGAGGGCAGCGCGGCGGCCAGGCCGGCGCCGCCGACCGAACCGAGCAGCGCGGTCAGGGCCATCGGCAGTGCGCAGGCCCAGTCGATCGGCACCCGGCGGGCATAACCCGCCGAAGCCGCCCCCGTCCCCAGCACCGACGCCATCTTGTTGGTGGCCAGCGAGTGCACCGCCGCCCCACCGGGGGCGAACAGCAGCAGAGCGGGCAGCTGGATCAGCCCTCCCCCACCGACGATCGCGTCCACCGCGCCGGCCGCGAACGCCGCGAGGCACAGCACCACCAGCACCCAGGGGGTCACCGACCCGAACCCCGGCCACTCCAGCGCGGTACTCACGAATCCAGCCTCCCAGCCGGCCGATCACCGCGTTCGCTCAGAGCAGCTTGCTCCCGGCGAGCGCCTGCTGGAACGATCAAGTGGCCCCATTGAAATCCGCGGACAGGAGCCATCATGACCTTCACCCCGCTGCCCCAACTCGGGCGACGCGACGCGGCCTCCGCCGTTCTCGCTGCCAAGAAACGCCTCGGGCTGTCCTGGGCCACGATCGCCGGCACCGTGGGCCGCTCGACCGAGTGGACGACCTCGGCGCTGCTCGGACAGCAGCCGGTCAGCGCCGAGCAGGCCGAAGCGGTGGGCACCCTGCTCGACCTGGACCGGGCCGTCGTCGAAGCCCTGCAGCTGACGCCGGTGCGCGGGTCCGCGGCGGTCGACACCAGCGAGCCGATCGTCTACCGGCTCCAGGAGGCCATCCAGGTGTACGGAACCGCGATCAGCGAGCTGATCCGTGAGGAGTTCGGCGACGGGATCATGAGCGCGATCGACTTCGAGCTCGCCCTCGAGCGGGTGCCCGACCCCAAGGGCGATCGGGTCAAGCTGACATTGAACGGAAAGTTCCTTCCGTACCGGGTGTGGTGAACGCACCCTGCCGGCGAGCCCGGCGGGTCCGGCCGTCAGCGGTGACGGTCACCAGGCCGCGCTTCCGGTCGGCGTTGCTGGGACGGCCCCGGCCACGCTTGTAGGCCAGGACCACTCCGTTCTCGACGATCTCACCACCCCACACGCCCCACGGCTCGCGCCGCTCCAGCGCCCCGGCCAGGCACGCGGCCCGCAGCGGGCACCCGGCGCAGATCGTCTTGGCCCGCATCAGGTCGGCCGGCCGCTCGGCGAACCAGAGCTCCGGGGCCGCGTCGGCACACCCGGGAGCGTCGTTCTCGTTTCCCCTCATGGACATCGATGCTCGCCGCCCGGGGCCGCCCGGGGCATCAGGGAGATCACTGAGATCGTCCCAGGGGACCCTGACCGCACCCCGAGATCCGGCCCCCTCGGTGGCGCCGGTACGAACGCTGTTACCCTTTGAGGTCGAACGCCCTGCGTGATCCTCCCGCCGGGCTCCGGCTTGTCCGCGTCGGCAACACTCCGCGCGGGCTACACGACGAGTATCGAAAGAGCAGGCAGCCGCGTGGCCAACATCAAGTCCCAGATCAAGCGGGTCAAGACCAACGAGAAGCGCCGCCTGCGCAACAAGTCGGTCAAGTCCTCGCTGCGTACCGCGATCCGCCGCTTCCGCGAGGCCGTGGAGGCCGGCGACACCGAGCAGATCGTCGAGCGCCAGCGCAGCGCGAGCCGCGCGCTGGACAAGGCGGCCAGCAAGGGCGTCATCCACGCCAACCAGGCCGCCAACAAGAAGGCCTCCCTGGCCCGCCAGGTCAACTCCATCTCTGCCTGATTCCCGCCCGGTGATCCCGGTCCGGACGTGCTCGTAACGTCCGGACCTTCTCGAGCGACTCAAGAGACAGAACGTCAGCGGCATACGGCGGCGCTGCCCTTTCCCGTGGGGCAGCGCCGCCGCTTCTGTCTGTCGGTCAGCGGGTCTCGCGGCCGTGCCGGCCTCGCCGGCCGCCGCCGGTCAGCGGGTCTCGCGGCCGGGGTCAGCGGGTCTCGCGGCCGGCCACCACGAGCCGCACCGCACGCTCCAGCGCGTACTCGGGATCGGCCGCGGCCCCTTTCACGTCCGCGTTCACCTGCGCCACCGCCGCCATCGCCGTCGCCACCCCGGCCGGCCGCCACCCCCGGGCCTGGCCCTGGGCCTTGCGGATCTTCCACGGCGGCATGCCCAGCTCCCCCGCCATCTTGTACGGGTCACCTCTTCCGGCCGCGCCCACACGGGCCACCGTGCGGACGGCGTCGGCCAGTGCGTCGGCGACCAGGACCGCGGGCACACCGAGCAGCGTCGCCCACCGGAGCGCCTCCAGCGCGCCCGGAAGATCCCCGACCACGGCCTTCTCGGCCACCGCGAATCCCGTGACCTCGGCCCGGCCCCGGTGGTACCGGCGTACAGCCGTCTCGTCGACGGTGCCGCCGGTATCGGCCACGAGCTGGCCGGCCGCGGAGGCGAGCTCACGCAGGTCGTTGCCGACCGCGTCGATGAGCGTCCGGATCCCGTCCTGGCTGATCGTGCCACCGGCACCGCGGATCTCACCGCGCACGAACTCGACACGGTCGTCGTAGCGGGTCAGCCGGGCGCACTCGGTGACCGCGGCACCGGCGCCCCGCAACACGTCCAGCAGTGCCTTGCCGCGGGCACCGCCGGAATGCAGGACCACCAGGTACACACCGTCCGCGGGATCACCCAGGTACTCCTTGATCGCGGTCACGACGTCCTTGCCGGCGTCCTGGGCTCCTTCCAGGACGACCACCCGTCCCTCCGCGAACAGGGAGGGGCTCACCAGCTCAGCCAGTTCGGGGCGGGTCAGCGAGGACGCCGGCACCCGGCGGAGATCGGCAGACGGATCAGCCGCCCGGGCACCGGCCAGCGCGGCCGCCACCGCCCTCTCGACCAGCAGCTCCTCGTCACCGACGACCAACCGCAGCGGGACCGGGGTCACCGAAGGCGCATCCACGCGGCCATGCTCCCATGCGTTCGCCCCATGGGTCCGCGGCGCGTACACCGCCGCGGGTACACCCGGTCGTGTACCCCGGAGCGTGAGGCGCCTCGCAGATCGGCTAACCCAGTGGGCGTTCCACGTGACAGTGACGTAACGTTACGGGCAGTCCGCTCCGTGGTGGACGGTTCGGTGGCGTGAGTGCGCTGTGGCGCGCGAGGGACCACGGACCACAATCGAATACGGCTCATCCAGAGGGGTAGAGGGAACGGCCCTGCGAAACCCCGGCAACCGGCGTCGAGTGATCTGCGCATTCCGTCGCGCAGTACGTCCTCAGTGGCGAGGTCCTCGACGATCACGGTGCCAATTCCGACCCGTGCCATCGCGGGACAGATGAGGAGACCTCGCCATGAGCGTTACCGCCGCGCACCCGACCACCACCTACGACCTCGGTCCCGCCCGCTCTCTGTCGTGTCGTGAATGCGGGCACCAGATCCCGCTGGCCGCCGAGTTCGCCTGTCCGGAGTGCTTCGGTCCACTCGAGATCGCCTACGAGTTCGGCCCGATCACCCGCGAGCAGATCGAGGCCGGCCCGAAGTCCATCTGGCGCTACGCCTCCCTGCTGCCGGTCCCCAGCGACGTGACGCGCCACCCCAACACCGACCCCGGCCTGACCCGACTCGTGCGGGCCGACCGCCTGGGCGCGGAACTGGGGATCAAGAACCTCTGGCTCAAGGACGACACCGGCAACCCCACCCACTCCTTCAAGGACCGGGTAGTGGCGGTGGCCCTGGCCGCCGCCCGTGAGCTGGGCTTCAGCGTGCTGGCCTGCCCGTCGACCGGGAACCTGGCCAACGCCGTCGCGGCGGCCGCGGCGCGTGCCGGCTGGAAGTCGGTCGTGCTGGTGCCTTCGTCGCTCGAGCAGGCCAAGATCCTCATGACCGCCGTGTACGACACCACCCTGATCGCCGTCGACGGGAACTACGACGACGTGAACCGGCTGGCCACCGAACTCGCCGCCGAGGAGGAGGACTGGGCGTTCGTCAACGTGAACGTCCGGCCCTACTACGCGGAGGGCTCGAAGACCCTGGGCTACGAGGTCGCCGAGCAGCTCGGATGGCGGATCCCGGAACAGATCGTGGTCCCGGTGGCCTCCGGGTCACAGCTGACGAAGATCGACAAGGCGTTCAAGGAGTTCGGCGAGCTGGGCCTGGTCGAGCAGACTCCGTACAAGATCTTCGGTGCGCAGGCCACCGGATGCTCGCCGGTGGCCAAGGCCTTCGCCGACGGCCATGACGTGGTGCGTCCGGTCAAGCCGGACACCATCGCGCGCTCGCTGGCCATCGGCAACCCCGCCGATGGTCCGTACGTGCTCGACAGCGTGCGCCGCACCGGCGGCGCGGTGGCCGACGTGTCCGACGCCGAGGTGGTCGAGGCGATCCTGCAGCTGGCCCGCACCGAGGGGATCTTCGCCGAGACCGCCGGTGGGGTCACCGTGGCCTGTGCCCGCAAGCTGGTCGCCGAGGGCAAGCTGGACCCCGAGGCCGACACGGTGCTCCTGATCACCGGTGACGGTCTCAAGACCCTCGACGCGGTGTCCGACCACGTGGGCCCGACCGCCACCGTGAGCGCCTCCACCAAGGCCGTCCGGCAGGCGCTGAACGGCTGATCGCCGGCGAGCGCGGGCGGCTGATCGCCGACGAGCACCGAAGGGCTGCGCCGCCGGAGGACTGGGCCGCCGGAGGACTGGGCCGCCGGAGGACTGGGCCGCCGGAGGACTGGGCCGCCGGAGGACTGCGCCTCAGCCCTGCCTCTGACGGTGTCGAGCTCCTCTCGGGGCCGGCGTGGGGCTGCCGCGCGCGACCGCAACCGGGCCGTCCGGCGACCCGGCCACGGCCACGTCGCCGGACTCGTCGGTGCGCCGCACGAGCGCACCACCCCGGCGAAGCAGGTCCAGCACCGAGCCGTTCGGGTGGCCGTAGGTGTTGCCCGCGCCGACGCTGACCAGCGCGATCCGAGGGTGCACGGCGGCCAGGAACGCCGGACTGCTGAAGCGCGAACCGTGATGCGGCACCTTGAGGACATCCGCGCGCAGGTCGGCGCCGGAGGCGAGCAGAGCCGACTGCGAGGACAGCTCGACATCTCCGGTGAGCAGCACCCGGCCGAGTGCGGTGGTGGCCCGGAGCACCAAGGACACGTCGTTGACCGCCGTGCCGTCGTCGGCGTCGACGTGGCTCGGCGGCTCCGACGGGGCGAGCACGTCGAGCACCAGACCCGGCCACGCCAACCGCTGCCCGGCCTTGAGCTCGAGCAGCGGTGCCCCCGCCCCGGTGGTGACCCGACGGACCTGTTCGAACGCCCACACGGGTTCATGCACCGCGCTGACCGCCACCGCGGCCACCGACCGCCCCCCGAGCGCCGCGCCCAGTCCGCCCACGTGGTCGGCGTGCAGGTGCGTGAGGACCACCAGCGCCAGCGAGTCGATGCCCAGCCGGCTCAGGCACCCGTCGACCGCACCCGTCTCGGTACCGGTGTCCACGAGGACCGCACGCCCGGGTTCGCCGGTGCTCAGCGCGATCGCGTCGCCCTGCCCCACGTCGCAGGCCACCACCGACCAACCGGTGGCCGGCCAGCCGGGACTGACCCACCTGGTGGGCACCAGGACCAGCAGAAGCCCCAGCAGGGCCGCGGCGGCCAGCGCACGCAGCCGACGGCTGCGGCACACCAGGAAAAGGGCGCCCACCGCGAGCGTCGCAGCCAACCCACCGAGCGCCCCGGCCGGCCAGTCGACGGCGGCACCGGGGATGCCGGCACCCCAGTGCGCGACCCAGACCAGCCAGCGCACGGAGGGCCCCGCGAGCCACGCGAGCATCCAGGCCAGGGCAGGGCTGACGGTCGAGGCCAGTGCGGCCAGCACACCCAGCACGGTGGCGGGGGCCACCGCCGGACCGGCCAGCAGGTTGGCCACCACGGCCACCAGGCTGACCTGTCCGGACAGCCCGGCCACCACCGGGGCGGTGACCAGATGGGCGGCGGCCGGGACCGCCAGCGCCTCGGCCACACCCGGGGGAACCCCGGCCGCGCGCATCCCCCGCACCCAGCCTGGCGCCAGCAGGACCAGCGCGCCGGTGGCCAGGACCGACAGCGCGAACCCGGGATCGGTGCCCAGGGCGGGGTCGACGAGCAGCAGCCCGATCACGGCGGCCGCCAGAGCCGGGACGGCCGACCGCTGGCGACCGGCGAGCACCGCCGCCAGCCCGACCGCCCCCATCACCGCCGCCCGCAGGACGCTCGGCGAGGGGCGCACCAGGACCACGAACCCGACCAACGCGATCGCCGACCAGACCACCCTGGCCCGCGGCCCACCCCGTAACAGGCCGACCACGCCGAACACCGCGCCGCACACGATCGCCACGTTTGCCCCGGACACAGCCGTCAGATGAGTCAGGCCGGTGGTGCGGAACTCGTCGCGCACGACAGCGGACATGGTGCTCGTGTCGCCGATCGCCAGACCGGGCAGGAGCTGGGCGGGACGCTCCGGGAGGGCTTCCGCCGCCGCGCGCCGCAGACCGTCGCGCAGGACGTCAGCGGCCCGCTGCCACCACGGTCCCGGGATCACGTCGGCCGGCGGCCCGCGCACCCGGAGCACCGCGACCGTCAGGTCGGGGCGCGTCGCGGGTGTGAGCAGGCCCGATGCCGTGAACTCGCTACCGGGTAGCACATCGGCCCAGCCCTCCCGAGGGGCCAACAGCAGTATCCGGCCCCCGACCGTCCAGCTGACCCCTTCGACGGTCGCCCCGAGCACCTGGGCGGGCAGCGACACCTGGGTTGCGCCCGACGGCCGACCTCCGTACCCACCGAAACCGCCCAGCACCGGGGCCGGATCGCCGGTGGCCCGCACCCGCAGGGTGACCGCGCTCCCCTGCTCGGCGGCCGCGCGGAGCGGGTGACCTTCGAGCTGGAGCATCTGCAGGCCCACGAGCAGTCCCACGGCCGCCATGCAGCCTGTGCACGCTAGGACGCCCGCGGACGGCCGCGTGACCGCCCTGAGGGGCAGCGCGGCCCACCGGGAAGGACGCGCCGCCGAACCCGCCCCCAGAGCGACCGTCGCCACCAGCAACGCCCCGCCGGCCGCGACTAACGCGGGCACCGATCCGGTGGCGAGCCCCAGGATCGCCACGAGCCAGCTACCGACCGCGGCCGGCACCAGGCGAAGATCGGGAGCGGGGGCGCCACCGCCGGGATCCGTCACACGGTCACCTGGGTACGCAGCTGGCTGAAGCGGCGCTCGCCGATGCCCTCGACCTCGCGCAGCTGCTCGACGGCGCTGAACCGTCCGTGCTGGGTGCGCCAGTCGAGGATGCGCTGCGCGGTGACCGGTCCGACCCCGGGCAGCGTGTCGAGCTGTTCCAGGGTCGCCCGGTTCAGGTCGATCTTCCCGCCCGGCACGGCGCCGGCCGCAGATCCCGAACCGGCGGTCGAGCCGCCGGAGCCGGAGCCGGCGCCGAGGCCGGCGTCCGGGGGCTGCGGGAGTCCGACGAGGATCTGCTCGCCGTCGGCCACCCTGCGGGCCAGGTTCAGCGCGGTGAGGTCGGCCCGGGGCAACGGCCCGCCGGCGGAGGCGATCACGTCGGCGACACGGGCGCCGTCGGGCACGCGCACCAGTCCGGGCCGGCGAACCTTGCCCGCCACGCTGACCACCAGCGGCGCCCCCTTGGCCGTCGCGGGACCGGCCACCGCCGCGGCGGGCCTGCCCGACTCACCGGCGCTCACGGCGGCGGCCAGCGGCGGCGCCGGCTCGGCGACGGGGCGGTCGCGCCAGACCCCGACCGCGGCGATCAGGGCCGTCACGGCGGCCACCACGACCAGCGCGAACGCTCCCCGCCGGCCCGGGTCCAGACGGGCACCCCTCCATCGCTCGGGGATCCAGCGGGCCGACAGCTTGTTCAGGCGCGCCTCGAGGACCGGTCCGATCGGCGGAAGCGGTGCGGTGCTCTCGGCGGGCCCCGGCGGTGCCACCAGCCTCCGCCCGCCGAAGGCGTCGATACCCGGCCCCCCGGCAGCGCCCGGCGACGGAGCCGGAGCCGGTCCCTCGGCAGCGCTCGGCGACGGGTTGACCGACGGCGGATTCACCCGTGGCGGCTTCACCGGTGGCCAGGCCGGGGGTGCCGTCGGCGGGATGTTCGGCGGACGTCGCCGGTGCATCATCGGGTCTCGCGGCAGCTCCGGCCGACGGTCATCGCGCACGTTCGCCGCGCGCAGCGAGTCCAGGCGTCCCCGGGCGTCGTACCCCGGATGGGTCTCCACCCCGGTCGGCTGCCCTCGGCCGTTCAGCTGTGCGCTCAACACCTCCAGGACGCTAGGCGCGCCGGCACACCCGGCGGACCCCGTCCGATCGGCCTGGGGACAACTCCACGCGCTGTGGACAGATCGGCGGTCTCGGGCGCCGGACCGGCCTGCCCGTCAGACCGGTGTGCTACCGGCCTCGGGCACGACGACGACCCCGAGCAGCCCGGGCCCCGCGTGCGCCCCCAGCACCGCGCCCACCTCGGAGACCAGGCATGGCCGAGCCTTCGGCAGCCGCTCGGCGAGCCGGGCCACCAGATCGAGGGCCCGTTCGGCCGCGCCGAGGTGGTGCACGGCGATGTCGGCCTCCCCACCGCCCGCCGCCTGGACGGCGAGGTCGACCATCCTGGCCGCCGCACGGGTCGCGGTCCGTACCTTCTCCAGCGGTTCGATCCGCCCGCGCACCACGTGAAGCAGCGGCTTGACGGCGAGCGCGGTGCCGATCCACGCGGCGGTGGCTCCGACCCGGCCGCCCCGGCGCAGGTGTTCGAGAGTGTCGACGCAGAAGAACACCCGGCTGCGGGCGGCCACCTCGGCGGCGGCCGCCTCGACCTTCTCACCCGTCAGCCCGTCGGCGGCGGCCTGCGCGGCGGCCAGGGCGGCGAACCCGAGACCCATCGCGGTGGATCGGGAGTCGACCACGCGTACCCGCTCGGGATCGACCTCGTCCGCCGCGATGCGGGCCGCCTCCCAGGTGCCGGAGAGCTCCCGCGACAGGTGAACCGACACCACCTCGTCCGCGCCACCGTCGAGCAGCTCGCGGTACCGGGCGGCGAACTCCGCCGGCGCCGGGCGGGAGGTGCCCACCGGGGTCGCCGGGTCGGCGAGGGCGGCGGTGACCTCGGCCGGCAGGACGTCGACGGTGTCGCGCCCGAGCCGGCTGCCGATCGTCACCCAGAGCGGCACCACCTCGATGCCCCGTGCCAGCGCCAGCCCCTCCGGGAGGTAAGCCGTCGAGTCGGTGACCACCGCGACGCTCACAGGGCCGCCTCCAGGGCGCAGGCCAGTGCCTTGCCGATCTCCTCGTGGGCCTGCCAGCCGTAGTGGATGCCGTCCGGATTGCCCTCGCCGGCGAAGATGTGGTCGATGACCAGTGGCCTGACCTCGAGGGCGTGCACGCCCACCGACGCGGCCCACTCCCGGTAGGCGACGTCGGCGGGCTCGCGTCCCACGTCGACCCGGCCGTAGGCCGGCGCCGAGTGTGCACCGGGCAGAAGCAGCACCACCGGGATGTCGGGGCGGATCGCCAGCACCGCCCGCCGGCAGGAGTCCAGGTAGCGCACGCTCAGCCTCGGTGGCAGCGACATCGGACCGCCGCCGGGCAGCACCCGCTCGAACGTCCTGGCCACCCACGGCAGCGAGCCCCAGTATCCGGCCCGGACCAGCCGCCGCAGCCAGTCCGGCCGCAGCACCGGGATCAGCTCTCGCAGAGCGGTGGGCACCGGGGAGGGCAGGGTGTCCATGCCCCCCACTCCGAGCACCAGGGCGTCGACGTGCGGCATCACCGCCCAGAGGCGCGGGTCGTGGGTCAGGGCGTACCAGGCGTGCCGGGCCGTCCAGCCGAACCCGGCCGCGAGCTCGACCCGCCCGCCCAACGCGGCCGCCGCGACGTTCGGCCACAGGCGGGGCTCGTTCGCCGGTTCGGCGCGCTCGGGGCCGTGGAACGACAGCGAGTCGGCCAGCACGAGCAGCAGAGGCCCCTCGCCCGGTGTGCTCACGGCGCGGGCTCGCATCCGACGTTGTGGGCCGCCAGCCGCCAGTGCGGCTCCCGCCGGCGCAGTACCGTCCAGCGGCAGTTCCCGGGCCCGGCCATCGCCGTCCAGCTCGGGGCGGGCAGCCCCATCAACGCGCAGCTCAGCGAGGCGATGAGCCCGCCGTGGGCGAACAGCATCACGGTGGCCGCCGGGCCGTCGCCGAACTGCTCCAGCAGCTCCTCGATCAGCGGAAAGGCGCGGGCCGCCACATCCACCCGTGACTCGCCGCCCGGCGGGGACCAGGTCGGGTCGCCACGCCACACGTCCCACGCCCCGGGCCACCCGGTCTCCACATCGGGGCGGGTGCGCCCCTGCCAGTCGCCCAGGTGGGTCTCCCGCAGCCGTGGGTCGAGCTTGACCGGCATGCCGCAGAACTCACCGACCTCCTCAGCCGTCCGCGCCGCACGGGTCAGATCGGAGCTGATGATGTGGGCCGGCGCGTATGCGGCGAGCACCGGTGCGGCCGCCCTGATCTGGTCCATCCCGATCTCGGTCAGCTCGGAGTCCAGCTGACCCTGCATGCGGCCGACCGCGTTGTACTCGGTCTCGCCGTGACGCACGAGGATCAGCCGGGACAGGGTCACACCCGCACCCCGAGCACCACCGAACCCCCGGCCACTCCTCCCGGCCCGGGGTCCGGCGCACGACCTGGACGTCCCGTCACCGCGCGTACCCGTCCTCGTGTTCCTCGTCGGCCAGCGGGTCGACCCGCGCCTCCGGGAAGTCCAGCCGGGGGCAGTCCTTCCAGAGCCGCTCCAGGCCGAACTCCGTACGGAC